>ERZ808286.299-NODE-299-length-35519-cov-5.026337_pt1 | contig 35519 bp, 44 predicted proteins | sample MGYA00521276_ERZ808286 | MGnify/ENA primary metagenome ERZ808286 (study PRJEB31516, sample SAMN03275607) | gut metagenome | biome: mammalia-associated habitat; material: feces | host: Papio cynocephalus | place: Kenya | collected 2012-08-01 ... | reverse complement strand
CGCCCCCACCACCGCCCAGAGGCGCCGCCCCATTTCCGCCGCCTTCTCTACGCCGCGATTCAATGGCGTTTTTCAGCTTACGATACGACCGACCGAATCGGCTTGCTCATCACAGCAACGCAACTATTCTTTCCTTGCTCTTTTCAGCGTGAGAGAACAGAGAACCGTATCACGTTGTTCTTCACCCATTCAAACGCCCCGCTCCCCCTCGAAACAGGCGGGTGCGCCCCGCCCCCAAAATCCTTTGCTCAGCTCCGGAGAGCGTTCATTTACAAACATGCCAACCTCATTTCCCCATAAACCCAATGCAGCTTACCGCGTAAGTGGCCATGATCGCTCCCCCCCTGGGAATACCCAGTTCTCACGCCATTCAGTAAAAAATCCAGAACAGTCAAAAAGAAAAAAATACTTGCAGAGAACACCCTCTCTTGATATGTTTATCTCAGTGCGAGTAAACACGTTGTGCGATTTCTCGACACCCATGCAAAGGTTCAGCGTGATCCTCTGAGAAGCATTCTTTCGGGAAAACGCCGCGTGCCCAAAGACGAAAATAATTTGCCCGTTGGGCGATGGGTTCTTTTCATCATATCCCTACCCATTGTCCAACGGGCTCTCAATTAAACCGTTCACGTTCGGGAAATCCGCCTTGGTTCATGACACACACCGCGCATCCGCAAGAAAACGTCTTACCCGTCTATCGCACCGGCTCCACGTATTCAACCGCTCGGTTCGTCCAATTTCCCCGCCTCGTTTCGCTCAAACAACGCCCGTCAGCGGCAGACCCTTCACATAAAGAACAATCTTCCGCCGCCCTGCCGCCGTCCCTTTCGTGATAGACTCCACGCCGGATAAACACTCCACCGCTTTCATAAACCAGCTCCATCCCACCGCAATTTCTCTGTGCCCGATAGATGCCGCCTCAGCGTCTCTTTTCCCCCTTTCTAAAATCCATTTGTAACCCCACTCCCGCTCCCCTCCGGCCTCCCCTCTCAGCACAACCACAACAGCCGCCCATTTCGTTTAACACCGAGCCGCCACTCCGCACTGCAAAACCTCTTCTAAACGCTCCCGCCCTAGTGCGCACAGAGCGCGTAACCACCACCCCTCCCAAGCCTCAGCACCCCACCCACCGCTCCGTCAATTATACTCCTCCGCAGCTCAGCCCAACCCACCGATTTGCCGCAGCCGCAATGAAAACAGTTCGTCTGCCCGCGGGTAACGCTTCAATACACCCTCAACAGGTTCCGCCAGCCCCGCCGAGCGGGAGGTGCCCCCTCGACCGGACCCATCACTTCACCATTACCCCACCCGAACACTCCCCTCATTCATTCAACCACCGAGCCTCCATTCTTCGGAAAAGCGCTCTGCCTTCTCCTTTCCGCACACGCCTTTTTCAAGACCAACCCTTCCATTCACCCCCTTCACCCAATACCACCCAGACGATTCCTCCAACCCTCGGGTTTTCACCTCTCTGCCACATGTCATGCAACCCGCAATACAACCCATCCCTGAAAATAACTGAAATCGATCGTGAAGGATAAAAACAGCGAAATGCCTGAAAATCGGGTCAGGGGAATTGAGGTCTCATTTTTGAAATAATAAAACAAACGAATCGTGAGACTTAAACCGTTATCCTGACGATTAAAAGTATCGGGTGCGTTAAACGGTTTCCCCAGCTGTTTGATTTCTGATTATAAGCCGCTTATGCGAACGTTTTGAATGCGTTCAAGTAGAATTGTATTCAACGTGTTTAACAGAGTTTCCTCGCCCGCAAGTCAGCACGTACGTGTTCAAGAAAGACCTTGCCCACGTGAGGAAGCCTCACCCGCACACGTCATCATCCTGCAGCCGCCTGCACGCACATCACTCGATATTGCTCTCGCGCCCTTTGTCAAGAGAGATATCACGGCAAAAAAAAATGCGCACACCTGATGGTGTGCGCATGTGAGCGATTCAACGCCTTCTTCTTACTGAGCGGCCTCAGCGGGAGCCGGCGCTTCAGCGGCAGGAGCCGCAGGTGCAGCCACCACCCACTCAAGAATGCACATTTCCGTGGCATCGCCACGGCGTGCACCGATCTTCGTGATCCGCGTATACCCGCCGTTACGCCCCTCCTGAGCCTTTACAACCACGTCAAAGAGACGGGCAACGGCCTCAGGGCTCCGCAGACGGGCAGCAGCCAGACGGCGTGCAGCCAACGTCCCTTTACGCGCGAGCGTAACCAGCTTCTCGGCATCTTTGCGCGCCTGCTTGGCCTTCTTGAGCGTGGTTTGAATTTTGTCGTTGAGAATCAATGCGGCGCACAGCATCCGCATGAGCTGCTCGCGGTGCTCAGGGCTGCGGCCGAACTTCTTGTTAAGTCGTTTGTGACGCATGGTGAATTTTCCTTAAATGGTGAGCAATCAGTCCTTGGAACCTTTGTCCAACAGGTTCGGATCGAACTTGAACCCGAGGGAAAGCCCCATTTCATGAAGCTTTTCTTTGATTTCAGTAAGAGACTTCTTGCCGAAGTTACGATACTTGAGCATGTCCGCCTCGGTTTTCTGCACCAACTCACCGACTGTCTTAATGTCAGCACTGTTGAGGCAGTTTGCCGAACGCACCGAGAGTTCAATCTCATTCACGCCCATGTTCAGTTTACGCCGCAAATCTTCCACGCCGGAAGTTTCTTCCCCGGAAGGCGAGTCGTATTCGATCTCGGTAGACTCAGCAAACGCATCAAGGTGATGACGCAGCAATGCCGCACTGGTCTTCAGCGCCTCGTCCGGAGTAACCCGGCCATCCGTCCAGATATCCAAGATCAACTTCTCATAATCTGTCCGCTGGCCGACGCGTGTATTCACAACGTCATAGTTCACGCGCGTTACAGGGGAGAACGCCGAATCAATCGGAATAACCCCGATATCAAACGATGCGCTCTTGTTCCCTTCAGACAGGCAAAAACCACGACCAACGCCCACTTGCGCCTCAAGCTCAAGAGATCCATCCACATCAAGGGTTGCGATCACCTGCTCAGGATTCAACACCTCAATCGCGTTATCCACCTCAAAGTCCGCCGCCGTAACCACGCAGGGACCCTTCTTGGAAAGGCGGATCCAGCGCGTCTCGCGGGAAAAGCTCTTGAGGAGCACCTTCTTGAGGTTGAGCACGATGTCAGTTACATCTTCAGAAACGCCAGGCAAAGAGCAAAACTCATGGGAGGCGCCGGCAATCTTGATCGCCTTGATGGCAAACCCCTCAATCGAGGAGAGCAGAACCCGGCGAAGCGAATTGCCAATGGTTCGCCCATACCCAATTTCAAAGGGATCGGCAGTGTAACGGGAATAGGTCTCAGTGGCCGTGGCGTCGTCGCGGACGATACGGGTAGGCATTTCAAAGCGACTCAAACGAATCGGCATGATGTTCCGTCCTTTCTGACGAGGGCCGCGCGGATTCTCCGCACGGCCCGGAGGCTACGAGAGATTAACGAGAGTACAATTCAACGATCAGCTGAACGTCGATGTTTTCCGGAATCTCCGAACGCTCGGGCACACTGAGCAGAGAGCCCGTCATCGTCCCCTCATCCCACTGCAGCCAAGAAGCGGCGGCTGTACGCGGATTCTTGAGGGAATCAACGATTACACTCATGGTGCGGTCTTTCTCACGAACGCCGACCGTCTGCCCCGGCTTCACGATATACGAGGCAATATTGCAGACCTTGCCGTCCACAACGATATGACGATGAGAGACCAGCTGGCGGGCAGCCGCACGCGTCGGGGCAATCCCCAAGCGGAAAACGAGGTTGTCCAACCGGGTTTCGCAAAGCTGCAACAGGATATCACCCGTTTTGCCCTGCTTCGCCTTCGCCCGCTCAAAGAAGATGCGGAACTGACGCTCAAGCATTCCGTAGATGTACTTCGCCTTCTGCTTCTCACGCAACTGCACACCATACTCAGACAGTTTGCGGCGGCGATTTTGACCGTGCTGGCCGGGCGCAAAGTTGCGGCGGTCGAGCACTTTTTCAGGCCCATAAATTGGCTCACCGAAACGGCGAGAGATTTTGGAACGAGGTCCAGTATAACGAGCCATGATTAAACCCTCCTGCGCTTACGAGGACGGCACCCATTATGCGCCACAGGCGTGCAGTCCTTAATGCACGTAACGTGAATGCCAGCGGACTGGATTGCACGAACTGCAGATTCACGGCCGGCGCCGGCGCCCTGCACGCGGACTTCGACTTCGTGCATCCCACGGGCAAAAGCCGTGCGCGCCGCATCCTGAGCCACAACCGTTGCAGCGAAGGCCGTCGACTTACGAGAGCCCTTGAACCCCGCCTTCCCGGCAGAGCTCCAGGAGATCACACCGCCACGCGCATCCGCGATGGAAACCAGCGTATTGTTGTAGGTGGCACGGATAAAAGCAATACCCGCAGGCATCACCTTCGCCTTAGACTTTTTCTTGGCAGCCTCGGCATCAGCAGCAGCGTTCGCCGCCGCCGTATCGGCAGCGAGGATGGCCTGCGCTTCGCTCAACTCAGGCTTCTTCTCCTCAACGGGGGCCTGTTCTTTATTTTCTTCGCTCATGTGCATTCTCTAAGTGGATTACTTCTCACGAACGGTGGAGACCGTCTTCTTAGCACCCTTCCGAGTGCGTGCATTGGTCTTCGTGCGCTGTCCACGGCACGGCAGACCGCGTTTGTGGCGGTATCCGCGATAGGTACCAATGCTCATCAGGCGCCGGATATTACCCGAGACTTCACGCCGAAGATCACCTTCAACGCGGAAGTTTTCCTGGATATAAGTGACGATCTGGCGGATTTCATCAGGCGTCAGAGCTTCCGCCTTCTTGCCCACCTCAATCTTGCACGCTTCAACAATGTCCATGGCCCGTTTCGGCCCAATTCCGTGAATGTACCTCAGCGCATATTCGATGCGTTTACTTCCGGGGACATCCACACCCATCAATCTCGGCATGTCTTTTTCTCCGATTAACCTTGACGCTGTTTGTGGCGAGGATTCGTGCAAATCACACGCACGACACCCTTGCGCCGAATGATGCGGCACTGCTCACAGATGCGTTTTACAGAACTACGAACTTTCATGGCCTATTCCTTTTCAGAATGAGTGGGGCAGTATAGCGCAAAATGTAGCACACTGTCCACAACAAAAAGCAAAAATCTTTACTCCTTCATCCAATCTGAGGACCATGGATCCCGTTCGAACCATGGAGTAAGAATCTCTGCTCCGTCCTTGAGCACCGCCACGGTGTACTCAAAGTGCGCGGTCGGCAATCCGTCCCGCGATACTACAGTCCAACCATCAGAGCATGTCCGAACGGCCGCTTTGCCCAGGTTAACCATCGGTTCAATGGCCAACGTCATACCTTCATGCAGGATTGGCCCCCGGCCTGGCTTGCCATAGTTCGGCACTGGCGGATCTTCGTGGAGGTGACGCCCCACGCCGTGGCCAGTGAACTCTCTGACTACCGAACACCCGCCCTCTGCGACCGTCTTCTCCACAAGATGTGAAATATCCGACAGGTGGACTCCGGGCCGTATAGCCAGTACGGCCTTTTCTAGCGACTGTCGGGTGACGCGCAATAACCGACGGGTGTCGGCAGTAAGTGTCTCAGCCCCTCCGACGACCACTGTTCGAGTGTTGTCGCCAAAGAAACCATGATACGAGCCGCAAACGTCAAGGCTGACAATATCCCCGTGCTGGAGGACGCGTGCCCCGGGGATTCCGTGGATAACCTCTTCATTTACGGAAATGCAAAGAGCCCCGGGATATCCGTGATACCCAAGGCAACCTGATTCGGCCGAACCGTCCCCCAATGTCTTCAGGAACGCCCGAGCAAACGAATCGATCTCTCCCGTTGTAACACCTGGACGCACCTGATCACAACACGCATTCAGGAGATCAGCCATCATCCGGCCAACCGTTCGCATTGCGTCTAACTCAACCGGTGTTACAAGGTGAATCATTGAATAATCTCTACCGCCGCCTTAACCTTGGCATCCAAGTCATCCCCGGAGCCATCAACAACCTGCAATAAGCCGCGTGTCCGATAATACTCAACCAGGGGGAACGTCTGCTCCGCATACACACTCAGACGGTGCTGCACCGTTTCAGGCATGTCATCCTTTCGCGTGCACAACGCAGAGCCGCAGGCATCGCAAACGCCATCCTTTTTCGGCGGCAGGGTATCAACATTATATCCCGCGCCGCAGGCCGAACAGACCCGGCGGCCCGAGATTCGACGGATGACCACCTCGTCCGCAACGTCCAACAGCAACGCACATCCAAAATCGACTTCGTGCTTTTCCAGAAGCTCCGCTAGGATATCCGCCTGCGCAACATTGCGGGGAAAACCATCCAGCAAAATCGTTGACAGCGACGCATGACTAACCAGGTATTCTTCAACCAAGCGCGCAATCAATGTATCTGGAACAAGATTTCCAGACTCCATGATTTCCTTAGCCTCAAGACCCGCCGGCGTTCCAGCCTTCACGGCATTCCGCAACAAGTCGCCTGTCGAGAGATGGGCAATGCCCGGCAACTTCGACAACATCGATGCCAAAGTTCCCTTCCCAGAGCCTGGCGCTCCCAAAAGCACAACAATTTGCATCTTTTTCCTCATGTTCAGCGGCGGCCGGCAATTCGGCCATGTTTCAAGAAGCCATCGTAATTACGCATCACCAACTGGGATTCAAGCTGCCGAAGCGTATCCAAGGCAACGCCGACAATAATCAAGAGACTTGTCCCGCCGAAGAAACTGGCAATATTCCAGGAAATGTTCCGAGAAGCCGTCAACATCAAGGGAATAATTGCAATCGCAAGCAAGGCGAGTGCCCCGATGATGGTTACTCGCGTCATGACCCCATCCAGGTATTCAGCGGTGTCCATCCCGGGGCGAACACCCGGAACATAGGAACCATCTCGCTTAAGTCCATCTGCAATATTCATTGCATTGAACTGCGTAGCAACCCAGAAGAAGGTGAAAAAGAGGATAAGTGCGGCATAGAGCACAATATGTGTAACGGTATCCGGCATTCCGACCGTCAGCCCTACCTGCTTCAAAACGCGCGAGACACCAGAGGTTCCTTCCAACCGCCCCAGCAGCCCGATCAACTGCAAAATCGGACCCGCAAAAATAATCGGCATGACGCCCGCATAGTTCACACGCAGCGGAAGATAATTCTGCTGCGCACCGCTATAGGCCACGCCTTTGGCGATCGCCCGCGTAGAATGAATGGGAATCTTGCGCAAAGCCTGAGTCAATGCCACCGTCCCCAGCAACACCGCAAAACCAAAGGCCAACAAAAGAATCAATTCCCAAATCGACCCGGAAACTTGTCCGCCACCAGCACCGAAATAACGCCGTGCCACGTCCGCAACCGCAACAGGCAGCCGCGATGAAATGTTAATCATGATAAGCAGCGAAACACCGTTGCCAATTCCGCGCTCCGTGATCTGGTCGCCCAGCCACATGACAAACATCGATGCACCCGTCATCGAAATAATGGTAGACACATAGAACAACAGGGGATTCATCACAACCAAACCTTCAACCCCCTCAGCCAACCGTTCCGGAGAAAGCATCGTATTGGCCAGCATTGCCGCCTGAAACACACAGATTCCAATCGTCAACCAGCGGGTATAAAGCGTCAGGGTTTTACGTCCCGCATCCCCCTCGCGTTGAAGACGCCCTAACATCGGAACCACTGCGGTTAGCAATTGAATCACAATTTGAGCAGAAATATAAGGCCAGATCGAGAGTGTGCCAATCGAGCACTGCGTCAACGCACCGCCCGTAAACGTATCAAACCAATCAACCAGCCCCCCGCCGGCATTTTTCTCTACAGCCTCCCGCAACGCATCCAACGCCACCCAGTCCACGCCAGGCGTCGGAATCATCGCGAGTAAACGAGCCACCGCAACCAACCCAATGGTGAAAAAAATCCGAACACGAAGTTCTGGAATCTTAAACAAATTTGCAAACGTTTTGAGCATAAGATATCCTCAAGGTGCAGGTTGCTCAATAAAGATCGGACTGTCCTAGCAAGTAAAGCGGAATCCCCGATTCCTGGGTTTCACAAAAGTGTCGCCAGGAATCGGGAGGAACAAGCGTTTAGATCTGCTCGCAGGTTCCGCCTTTGGCCTCAATCTTAGCCTTTGCAGAGGCAGAAAATGCAGAAGCCTTTACCGTCAACTTCTTGGTCAATTCACCATCGCCCAAGATTTTGATCCCGGCCGTTTTAGCTGCACGATACCCAAATCCAGCAGCGCAAAGCACCTCAAAGTCCACAACGGTTCCGTCGTCAAAGCGCTCCAATTCACCCACATTGATGCCATAGAACGGCACACGATTTGGATTCTTGAAACCACGCTTAGGCAACCGGCGCATCAACGGCATCTGGCCGCCTTCGAAGCCAAGCTTCTGCTTGTGCCCCTTGCGAGAGCCCTGACCCTTATGACCGCGTGTTGATGTTTTACCCATGCCGGACCCCATACCGCGGCCGACACGTTTGCGGGCTTTGCGGGCTCCAGGCGTATTACTGAGGGTGGAGAGTTCCATCTCTGAAAATCCTTTCTTCCGAGAAAACGGAGGTTGAGCATCACCCGTAGAAATTCTATACGAGAGACCTCAACCTCCTTCTCAAGTTAAGCGCGAAGCGCCGCAATGGTTTCAGCCGAACGCAGCTGATGAAGCGCAGCGATCGTAGCTTTAACCACATTCAAGCGGTTCTTGGAGCCGAGGGATTTCCCCACAACATCCTTAATCCCCGCAGCTTCCAGAACCGGACGCATGGCACCGCCGCAGATGATTCCCGTTCCATCCGGAGCAGGCTTGAGGAGAACCTTTCCTCCATCGCACACACCATAGACTTCGTGCGGAATGGTTGTTCCCTTCATGCAGACAGGACGCATGGCCTTACGGGCAGCTTCACCACCCTTGCGGATGGCATCACCTACTTCATTTGCCTTTCCAATGCCCAAGCCGACCTTGCCCTCGTTATCCCCAACCACAATAATGGCGGAGAAACTGAACCGACGGCCACCTTTCACGGTCTTCGCACAGCGATTGACAAAAACGGTCTTTTCGTCAAACTCGGGGGCATCCTCGCGGTCACGATTGTTACGTTGCTCCAACATTTAGGCCTCCTCCGTCTTCGCAGTAATCGAAAGCCCCGCCGCGATGGCAGACTCTACGATCGTTTTCACCCGGCCATGATATTTATATCCGGCGCGGTCAACCACGACAAGCTTAATCCCTTTGTCCTGAGCCGCCTTGGCTGCCGCTTCACCCAGCACCTTGGCGCCCTCAAGATTGCACTTCACCCCACCCTTCAAGGTGGAAGCCGAAGCTAACGTGGTCTGAGCCTCATCATCAATGAACTGCACATACATGTAGCGGTTCGAGACAAAGATGGCCATACGCGGACGCGAAGCCGTTCCGGCACTGATACGCCGGCGAATGCGCAGGTGGCGCGAAGCGCGCTTTTCTTTGCGATTTTTCAAACTCATGTTATCGATTCTCCTGGCCGCGATTAGGCGACAGTCTTGCCTTCCTTACGGCGGATCTTCTCATCCTTGTAACGGATTCCCTTGCCCTTATAAGGCTCTGCGGGATAATACGAGCGGATTCGGGCGGCAGCTTCGCCGACCTGCTGCTTATCAATCCCCTCAACCTTAACGTTCACGTCCCCCGTAACGGTGACCGTGCATCCCGCCGGAATCAGATATTCCTTAGGCGAAGCAAAACCAAGCGTCAGCACGGCCTTGTTTCCCTGAACCGCAGCTTTAAAGCCCGTCCCCTCAATGACGAGTTCGCGGGAAAAGCCCTTGGTCACCCCTTCAATCATGTTACGCACGAGCGTCCGGGAAAGACCATGGAAACTCTTTTGATTGCGGCTGTCATCCGCGCGCGAGACTAGCACCTCTGCCCCTTGAACCTGAACAGAAATACCCTTCTGGAACGCACGCGAAAGCTCCCCCTTGGGGCCCTTAACAGTCACCTCATTCCCATTGGCCACCGTAACGGTAACGCCAGCAGGAATAGCAACGGGTTGTTTGCCAATACGAGACATGAATGGGCTCCTTTACCAAATGGTGCAAAGCAACTCACCGCCGAGCTTCCGCTCACGGGCAGTCTTGCCGCTCATAATACCGCCAGACGTGCTGAGCACCGCAATGCCCAACCCGCCCAGAACTTTCGGGATCTCGGTATAACCGCAAAAACGGCGCAACCCAGGACGCGAAACACGCTCCAACCCACGAATCGCAGGCTCTGCCTTATCGCTGTACTTCAACTCAATGGTCAAGGTGCGCTTCGCATCACCAACCATAGAGAAGTCTGCGATGTAACCTTCTTCTTTCAATACACGGGCGATCTCACCCTTAATTCGCGAACCCGGCATGGCCACTTCTGGATGGCGAGCCTTCTGCGCGTTGCGGATACGCACCAGCATATCGGAAATGGGATCAGTCATCATTTTCGTATATCCTCTCGCTTACCAGCTGGCTTTGGTGACGCCGGGGATTTCGCCATTCAGCGCCATCTCGCGGAAACAAAGGCGGCACAGGCGGAACTTGCGAATGACGCTGTGGGGACGACCGCAGCGGGAGCAGCGGGTGTACGCGCGAACACCAAACTTCGGCTTGCGCGACGCCTTGACGATCAAACTGGTCTTAGCCATGGTGTCTTTACTCCTTAGCGGCCCATAAACGGCATTCCAAGCGCTTCAAGCAGCGCTTTCGAGCCCGTTTTGTCCTTAGCGGTGGTAACGAAAGTGATGTCGAGTCCCGAGGCCGAAGAAACAGCCGTAATTTCCGGGAAAGTCACATATTCCTTCATGCCCATGGTGTAATTCCCGGCTTTGTCAAAGCCGCGGTTTGGCACACCACGGAAGTCACGAATACGCGGCAACGTCACGTTGAAAAAGCGCTCGGCGAATTCATACATCCGATCCCCGCGCAACGTAACCTTAGCTCCGATCACCATGCCTTCGCGAAGTTTGAAGTTGGAGATACTCTTGTGCGCCTTGCATAGAACCGCTTTCTGGCCAGTGATGGCCTCCAGATCCTGAACAATCTGCTTCTGCGTATCTTTTTCGACAATGCCAAAGCCCATGTTGATCACAATCTTTGTCAACCGTGGGACAAGCATCGGGTTCGTAACCGCAAGCTTTTGCTTAAGTGCGGGCACGATATCCTTGAGATAAGTCTCTTTCAAGTTGGCCATCGTCTCTGCTCCTTAGTCCAAAGCCTTGCCGGAGGTCTTGAGCGTACGCACCGTCCGCTCTCCATTCTGCGTGCGGCTAATGCGGCTCCCGCGCTTCTTATCCGCGTCATAAGGCATCAGATTCGAAAGCTGAATAGGAGACTCACGATCCACAATACCACCCTGCGGCGTCTGTTCCGTGCGACGAATGGTCTTCTTTACCAGGTGAAGCCCCTCAACGATGGCCGTTCCCTTCTTCGGGCTGACAGAAAGAACTTTGCCAGTCTTTCCCTTGTCCGAACCGGAGATCACGATCACCGTATCGTTCTTCTTAATTCTTGCAATACTCATTGGTTTCTTCCGTAACTCGCTGTTGTAACGAACGCAGTTCGCAAACGTCCCGTTCTTCCTTGGGGTGTCCCGGCTTACGCTTACGTATTACCTGCGGTCACGAAGCGGGCGTTCACCTCACACCACTTCCGGTGCGAGGGAAACGACCTTCATCTGCCCCTTGTCGCGCAATTCGCGCGCCACCGGGCCAAAAATGCGCGTGCCCATCGGGTTGTGCTTTGCATCCACAATCACACAAGCGTTCTGGTCAAACCGCACAAAAGAACCATCCGGGCGAGCCAGAGGATGCGCCGTGCGCACGATTAATGCGAAGCACACCTGCCCCTTCTTGACCGCACCGGTTGGCGATGCCTCCTGAATGGAGACGCGGATAATATCACCGACCCCGGCAGAGCGTTTCCGCTGCCCGAGGATACGGAAGCACTTGGCGATCTTGGCACCCGTGTTGTCTGCAACCACGAGCTTGCTTTCTTCCATGATCATGGCTTACTTCTCCTCAATGGAGACCAAACGCCAACGCTTGGTCTTGCTCAACGGACGGGTTTCCATGATGACAACCGTGTCGCCGACTTTCGCCGCGTTCTGCTCATCATGAGCATGGAACTTATTGAAAGCCTTCACCACTTTGCCATAAACCGGGTGGAGCATCCGACGCTCAACGCGCACGACGATCGACTTATCGCCGGACTTGCTGACGACGGTGCCTTTACGCACCTTGCGCGAAGCGCGCTCGACAGTAGTTTCACTCATTGATTCACCTTCTTTTCGTTGGCAGCCGTCTTAAGTTGGGCAATGTCCTTGCGCAACGCAGCGATGCGTCCAGGATGGTCAACCCCTTGTGTGGAATTGTGCTTCAGGCGAAGCGTCCGAAGCTCCGTTTCCTTCTCACGGATCTGCGCCGCTAATTCGTTCGCATCAAGTGCTTTGATTTCAGCGTTCTTCATGTGGCACCTCGCTTATCGGCTAACCAACTGGGTACGGATGCCAAGCTTGGAATCCGCCAAACGCAAGCACTCACGCGCCAACGATTCCGGAATACCGCCCACTTCAAAAAGCACCTTGCCAGGGAGGACAACCGCAACCCAGAACTCCGGATTACCCTTACCCGAGCCCATACGCACTTCGATTGGCTTTTTCGTTACCGGCTTATCAGGGAAAATGCGCACCCAGAGCTTACCCTTACGCTTCATGTGGCGGTTAATCGCCACACGGCAGGCTTCGATCTGCGTGTTGGTCACCCAGCCGCGGCCGAGCGCCTTAATCCCGAACTCACCGTAAGCGAGTTTATCGCCGTTACTCGCGAACCCCTTGCGGGAGCCCTTCGAGACCTTACGGTGTTTCACGCGTTTAGGCATGAGAGGCATAAGCATTCCTCCTTCCACGATCGCCGCCACGCTGAGAACGCGCGGGCTGGAAGTCTTCGCGCTTGCAGATCCACACCTTTACGCCAATCTTACCGGCAGTGGTGTTGGCCTCTACGAAGCCGTAGTCAATGTTAGCGCGCAGGGTATGCAGCGGCACTTTGCCTTTCTTGCTCCACTCCACGCGAGAGATTTCTGCGCCGTTGATACGCCCTGCGCAACGGATCTTAATCCCGTCTACTCCGAGCTCCATCGCTGTTTTTTCCGCACGCTTGATCGCGCGTTTAACAGCCGTACGGTGCTCAATCTGCTGGGCAATACTCTCAGCCACAAGCTGCGCATCGGCATCCGGCGTGCGAACTTCCTGGATGTCCAGGTAGATTTCTTTGCCGGTGCTCTTCGCAAGCTGCGCTTTGAGCTTCTCAACGTCCTGCCCCTTCCGGCCAACAATCACGCCGGGGCGGGCAGAGAAAATAATCACGCGAACGCGGTTGGCGAAGCGCTCAATGCCAATCTTCGTGATGGCTGCGCCTTCAATGGCCTTACGAACCGTCTCGCGGATCTTGTTATCTTCGGCCAGATTCAGACCGAATTCCTGCTTCTTAGCGAACCAACGCGACTGCCACTGTTTGTTCAGGGCAATGCGGAAGCCGATAGGGTTAACTTTCTGTCCCAAGGTAGGCTCCTAACTTATTCGTTCGTCAGCACCACGGTAACGTGGCTGAGTTTCTTCTGAATCGGCTTGGCGCTGCCGCGGGCTCCGCACCAATAACGTTTCATGCGGGAACCCTCGTCGAAAACGGCCTTCTTAACCGTCAGCGTCTCAGGATCAAGATTATTGTTGTTCTTCGCATTCGCAGCGGCAGAACGCAGCGCGGCAGCGAGAAAACGCGCGGCCTTCAGCGTACTGAAATCTGCGACCGCGAGTGCATCGGCAAGCTTCAGCCCCTGCACGCGGCGAGCAATCGGGCGCGCCTTACGGACAGAGATGCGGAGGTTGCGGGCAATGGCTTTTACTTCCATGGTCTTTCCCCCTGTTTAACGGCCAGCCTTTTCGGTCAAGCCACCATGCGCCTTAAAGGTGCGGGTGTTGGAAAACTCACCCAAACGGTGCCCGACCATATTCTCGGTGATGAACACCGGCATATGCTGCTTGCCGTTGTGAATAGCGAAGGTGTGCCCAACGAACTCGGGGAGCACCATCGAGCGGCGCGACCAGGTTTTGATCGGCAGTTTCTTGCCCGAAGCGTTCATCTTCTCTACCTTCTTCAGGAGAGACGCCTCAACGTAAGGGCCTTTTTTAATCGAACGAGCCATAGTGGATTACTTTCTCCGCTTGACGATAAAGCGATTGCTGTTCTTACGGCGGTTGCGCGTCTTACCGCCCTTGGCGAGCTTGCCCCACGGGCTGCGGGGATGGCTGCCGCCGGAGGTACGCCCTTCACCACCACCCATCGGGTGATCGACAGGGTTCATCGCCACACCGCGAACGGTTGGACGAATGCCCAGCAGACGTTTGCGGCCGGCCTTACCAAACTTCACGCCAGACCAGTCGCCTTCGCCCACTGCGCCAATCGTAGCCATGCACGCACAGGAAACCATGCGGACTTCGCCAGAGGGCAGACGCAGCGTGGCCATTCCATTGTCGCGCGCCATCAGCGTGCAGCTGGTGCCCGCAGAACGAACCATCTGAGCGCCCTTCCCAGGAACGAGCTCCACATTATGAAGCGCCATGCCCAGCGGGATCTTCTCAAGCGGAAGCGCATTGCCCACCACCGGCTCAGCCTCTGGGCCGGAAACTACGGTCATGCCCACCTTCAGCCCCTCAGGAGCAAGAATGTAGCGCTTTTCGCCGTCGACGTAATTCAACAACGCCAGATTGGCCGTGCGGTTTGGATCATAGCACAACGCCGCGACCTTGGCCGGGATGCCATGCTTGTTACGGAGGAAGTCCACCACGCGGAAACGACGACGCACGCCGCCGCCGCGATGACGAACCGTGATGCACCCCTGATTGTTGCGCCCGGCGCAACTGTTCTTCGCAAGCGTCAGGTGAGCAATCGGCTTCTCTTTAGAGAGATGCGTGCGCACCTGAGAAACGCGGAAGCGCATACCCGGGCTGCGGGGTTTATAACTTTTCAGTGCCATAGATAGGGTGTCCTTTGGCAGTTTAGACGATTTCGATACGCTCGCCGTCGCGCAGCGTCACAATCGCACGCTTCCACGCCTGCGTGGCAGTGGTGCGGCGAGTGCGGGTTGGGACGGTGCGGCTGCGGTAGTTAGCGGTATTCACGCTCGTCACGTGCACGCCAAACTGCGCTTCAACAGCCGCGCGGATCTCGGGCTTGGTCGCCGACGGGGCGACTTCAAGCATGTATTGATTCTCCTTGCCGATCAGGGTACCCTTCTCGGTCACGGAAACTTTGCGGATAACAGCCTTCATTACTTGTCCGCCTTTCCGGTCACGCGAGCCAAACGGGCTTCAAGTGCCTCGTAAGCCTTGGCTGTGACCACAATGTTCTTAAAGCGGCAAAGCATGTAGACGTCTGTTTCGCCCGCAGCGGCGACGCCCACCTCGGGGAGATTGCCAACCGCGAGGAAGAAGTTGTCGTTTGCGTCTCCAGCCAGTGCATCGTCATCCACGATCACGAGGCAGGAGCGCGTCAAACCCATAGCCTTGAACATCTCGGCTGCCTTTTTGGTCTTTGGCTCATCAAAGTTGAGCGCATCCACCACGCTGAGCTCGCCAGCTGCGATCTTATCGCTCAGGGCGCGGGCGAAAGCCAAAGCGGCAACCTTTTTGTTCACCTTCTGGGAGAAGTCGCGGGGAACAGGGCCGAAGGCCACGCCGCCGCCGCGCCAAACCGGGTTACGGGAAGAACCGAAGGAAGCGCGGCCGGTGCCTTTCTGCTTCCAGGGCTTCTTGCCGGTGCCGGAAACTTCAGATTTGTTCTTGGTCTTGGCCGTTCCGGCGCGATAGCCGTTCAGAATGGCCACAACCGTGTCCTTCACGGCCTGTTCGCCGCGGTCAAGGACGAGCTGCGCTTCGTTGACGGCTTTCTCGCCCGTCACTGCGCCGGTCTTGTCATAAACTTTGATCGTGCTCATTACTTGGAAGCCTTCTTGAGAGCCTTCGTCACGCGGACGATACCGCCGTTAGGACCGGGAACCGCACCGTGCAGAAGAACGAGGTTCTCTGCGGCGATCACTTTGGCCACGCGGACATTTTGGGTGGTACGCACCACGCACCCCATGTGGCCGGGCATCTTCTTGCCTTTTTCAACCCAACCGGGAAGATCGCGGGCAGCGATACCGCCAGGACGGCGCTTGGAGTGGCCGCCGTGCCCATGCGGGCCGCCGGCAAAACGGAAACGGCGAACCACACCCGCGAATCCACGCCCCTTGGTCGTCGCCTGTACGTCCACAAAGGAAACGCCTTCGAACAACGAAGCGGTCAGCGTATCGCCGGCCTTGACTTCATCTTCGGCATCCGGAGCGAACTCAGCGAGAATTTTCTGAGCTTCCACGCCAGCCTTTTCAAAGCGTGTGCGCTCGGCCTTGCTGAGGCGCTGCGCCTTCTGGGGTTCAAAACCGAGCTGAACAGCGGTGTAGCCATCCTTCTCAACGGTTTTCACTTGAACGACCGGGCAGGGACCAACCTCCAGGACGGTCACGGGAATCGCGACACCCTGGTCATCCCAAATCTGGGTCATTCCGATTTTCTTGCCAATCAAGCCTTGCATGGTCTCACCCTCCTTAGATACGAATCGTGATATCCACGCCGGCAGGCAGATTCAACTTCTTGAGCTCATCAACGGTCTTGGCCGTTGGGCTCACGATATCCAGCAAACGCTTGTGCGTGCGCATCTCGAACTGATCCATGGACTTCTTGTCCACGTGCGGAGAGCGGTTCACCGTGAAACGCTCGACACGAGTCGGGAGCGGAATCGGCCCCACAATTTGGGCTCCAGTGCTGCGGGCCGCGTCAAGGATGGCACCGACGGCCTGATCCAGCACCTTGTGGTCGTACGCCTGCAAGCGAATACGAATACGCTGACTTTGCATGCTCACATTACCTGTTGAGTAGTTCTTCTTTAACTGTTTTGGGCACCACCGCGAACGCGCCGGCTTCCATCGTATACCCAGCTCGTCCGCGGGAAAGCGAACGGATCGCTGTGGCGTACCCAAACAGTTCCGCCAGCGGCACCTGCGCACGCACGTTCTGAAGGTCGCCCTTCATCTCCATGTCGCGCACCTGGCCGCGGCGGCCGTTAATATCCCCCATGATGTCGCCGACGTATTCAGGCGGCGTCACGATGTCGAGGGACATGATCGGCTCCAGAAATTCCGGCTCAGCAGCCATCGCCGCCTCGCGGAACCCGATTACGGCCGCGCTTCTAAAAGCCACGTCCGAAGCCGTCTCTTCATCCAATATGGCGCAATCGATAACCTCAGCCTTCACATCCGTCATCGGATAGCGTGCAAGCACGCCCGTCGCTATTGCGTCAAATAAAGCGTCCGTAATGATAGCAGAATACTCCGGCTTAGGCAAGCGTTTCATTACATTCTTTGCAACGAGCGCCTGCCGCCCCTGGCCACGTGCGAGCGGAGAGACCTCAATGGTCAGCGTGGCGCAATGGCGGCGCCCCGCAATTTCCCGGTCGAACGTATACGTCTGGCGGGCTGCCTTTGAGACGGTTTCGTAATAGGAAACCATCGGCTTGCCCGTATTTGCCATCACATGGAACTCACGTTTCAGGCGGTCGACGAGAATCTCCAGATGGAGCTCGCCCATGCCGCACAAAATCTGCTGTCCTGTTTCCCCGTCCACGCGCACTTGACAGGTGGGATCTTCGGCGGCCAATTGTTCCAGCGCAGCCGCCAATTTGTCTTTTTCTGCCGTAGACTTCGGCTCAATAGCCATAAACATGACCGGCTCGGGCGCGGTGATCCCCATCAGCGCCACAGGCTTGTTTTCTGCGCACAGCGTGTCGCCCGTGGTGACCTCCTTCAGGCCAACCACCGCCCCGATATCACCGGCGCTCAAAGTCTCCAGCTCTTCCTCCTCGTCGGACTTCACACGCAGCAGCTTCATCAGTCGCTCACGCTTGCGCGTCCGCGGGTTGTACACGTTTTGCCCCTTCTTAAGTGCACCGCCGTACACGCGCACAAAGAAGAGCCGCCCCACGTAAGGATCTGTCGCAATCTTAAACACGAGTGCCGAAAGAGGCGCGGCGGCATCCATAACCACCTCGGCAGGCTCGTCCGTTTTGACGTTTGTACCTACGGGAGCCTTCCGTTCGTTAGGCGATGGGAGATAATCCACAATCCCATCGAGCAACGCCTGCACGCCCTTGTTCTTCAGAGAGGAACCGCAAAAGACAGGCACCAACGTCTGGGCGATAACGGTTCGGCGCAGAGCGGCCTTGATGGCAGGAGCATCCTGTTCGGGATTCTCCAGGTAAGCCTCCATAAACGTATCGTCTACCTCTGCCAACGCCTCAAGGAGCGCGTCGTGAGCGGCCTGCGCAGCAGCCTGCGCGTCTGCCGGAATGGCGCCGTCCTCGAAGGTTTTGCCCTCTTCGTCCAGATAACGCCGAAACGTCATGGCAATCAAATCAATTTCGCCGGCATATGTTTCGGCCGCGCCCACTGGAAGCGTCACGGGCACGGCGTTGGCTCCGAGCTTCTCGTGCATCTCTGTCACGGCGCGGGCGAAGTTTGCTCCCATGCGGTCCATCTTGTTGATGAAGGCAATGCGCGCCACATGATAACGGTTGGCTTGACGCCAAACCGTTTCAGACTGCGACTGCACGCCGCCCACGGCACAGAAAACGCCCACGGCGCCATCCAAGACGCGCAATGCACGCTCGACTTCAATTGTGAAGTCTACGTGGCCAGGGGTGTCAATTAAATTGATTTGCGTGCCGCGCCAGGCGCAGGTGATGGCGGCGGAAGTAATGGTAATGCCGCGCTCACGCTCTTGAATCATCCAGTCGGTAACCGTATTCCCGTCATCCACATTGCCGAGACGGTGGGTCATGCCTGCGTAAAAGAGGATGCGCTCAGTCGTCGTCGTTTTGCCCGCATCAATGTGAGCAACGATGCCGATATTGCGAATCTTTTCCATGCCTGTGGCCATGTTTTCCTCTTAAACGCCCGAGGGCGGATGATGTCAAAGAGCGAACCCACTCTCCCCTTTTTGGGAAAAGTCCAATCACTGTAGCACAACCCACACCTATAAGTCAAGCAGAAAAATAAGAAAACGCTTCGCCCATACGAACGCCCTCGAGACGCCTAGCCCCATCTGAAGAAACGCGTGTGCACCGCATCGAATCGATTGCCTGATCCATGGCCTACAACCGAGGGAATCCATTACGCTATCAACACCGCCACCGGAAGCCTCTCCCTTTTACGTTCTCAACCCGCCCCGGCCTAACGCGCTGCAAGCCCTTAAAGCAAACCGCAGGAACACAAAAACACCGCGCATTCACTTGCGATTTATGCCGTATCCACCAACCGCAAGGCCGTTCCGACAAATCTGCTCTCCGCTGATATCCGCCCCTGCGTGAGGATACGGCAGGTCTGGCGCACTATGGCGCCACCAAAGAGTTTGAACGGAAAGCAACAGGCTGTCAAACCCTGTGTATAGCGCATGAGGCTGAAGGCGTACAGTGGATCTCATGCCCAGCATCAGACACACGCTCCAACATGCCCGGCCTTAAAAGAGGCACACGGGCGCCCTCGGCTCCTGTAAAATCCCAACACTCAGGCGGCAACCGCATGACTCCACGCGCCTTGCACGCGTTGTATAGCGTTCCTAACAGCCTATCCGGCCTCACAACGCGGGACTATTCGTCTTTATCCGCATCTCCCAGCATACGTTCGGCAAAGATCTCCTCATAGAGACCGTCTACAATGGAATCGGCCAATGAAATATTGGGAACGAGAATCGTATCGCACTTCAGATAGTCACCCGCCTTGATGAAGATGTCTGCAGCGGGGACAATCACATCGGCGCGATCTTCCTTGAGTCCGAATCGCGTCTGTCGATCCTGAATGCAAAGCCCCGAAAGCACGCCGTAAAGGCGCTTCAGTTCTTCCAGGCACAAGGCCTTGGGGTCTTGCCCAGGTTTATGGAGGGCAAGCTTATTGAGTTTATTGATATTCCCGCCCGACCCAATAATATGGATTGCCTCATATTCCGCTGCATAGCGCGTGAGATTCGCTTTGAAGCGCGCTTCGGTCTCGGGGGCAACATGCCCGCTTAAAAGGCGCAAGGTTCCCATGTCATATGAGACGCTTTCCGCTAAAACGCCATCATGAATGAGGGAGACCTCCGTTGATCCGCCGCCAACGTCAATGTAAGCGAAGTTTCCCACATGACTATCAGTTTTTTCAAGAAGGTTATTATAGAGGAGGCTGGCTTCCTCATGCCCGCCTATGATTTCAAGCCGGATGCCGGTCTTTTTTTCTATTTCCTGAAGCACCTCTTGGCCGTTCTCCGCATCGCGCATGGCGGAAGTGGCACACGCCCGAAAGTCGGCAACATGATAGAACTTCAGAAAGTGCTTAAAGCCCTTCATCATCTGAATCATCATCTTTCGACGTTCTTTGGAAACTTTGCCCAGCGTAAACACATCCTTTCCCAGACGCAGAGGAACGCGGATAAAAAGAAGCTTCTCGATGCGGTCGGCGGCAGTCGCCAGCCCGTCAAACCGCTTGATGAGCAAACGTGCACCGTTGGAACCAATATCGATAGCCGCAAGATTAATGGGTTTCATGCTGATAGGCCTTGTATAGTTCTTCTTGACTGCGAAACGGTTTACCCGAAACGATTCGGTTCGTGCCTTTACCATCCACAAGACGGCCGTTACACGTATCGCGCAGACCAAATAAAATGGTGCGCAGGAGATCCGCCTTCATCTCGTCATCGTAGACCGGAGTCAACACTTCGATACGATTGACGAGGTTCCGCGGCATCCAATCCGCAGAGCCGATGAAATAGCGCGGCTGGCCGCCATTGGCAAAAATAAGAATCCGGCTATGCTCCAAATAACGGTCAATGATACCAATGCACGTGATGTTCTCACTGAGCCCCGGAATTCCAGGCACAAGTGAACAATTACCGCGCACAAGAATATCAATCTTTACGCCGGCCCGCGAAGCCTGATAGAGCTTCAGCACCATCTCTTCATCCGTGATATGGTTGATCTTCATCTTCACCCACGCCTCTCTTCCGGCATGTGCATGCTCAATCTCCACATCCAATAGACGCAGAAGACGGCTTTTCATCGCATTGGGTGAAACAAGCAGCTCATGAAAATGTCTCGGCGCAAAGGGGCGGTCAATAAAGTCAAAGACTTTGGCCACTTCCTTGACAAGTTTCGGCCGCGCCGTCATCATCAGGTAATCGGTATAAATCTTTGCATTGCCCTCATGGAAGTTACCCGTGCCAATACAGGCGATATCCCCCTTACGCGATTCGATATAGAGGAGTTTGCTGTGCACCTTCAGGCCGTCTACGCCGAAAATGACGTTGACCCCCTCTTCCTGCATACGCTTGCTCCAGTTGATGTTGCTCTCCTCGTCAAAACGTGCCAAAAGCTCTACCACGGCAGTTACTTTCTTCCCGTTGCGCGCCGCGGCAATCAGTGCTTTCACCACTTTGGAATCTCTCGCCAAGCGATAGAGCGTTGTCTTAATAGACTTCACCTCGGGACTCAACGCCGCCTCGCGCAAGACCCGGATATACCCATTAAAACTGTGATAGGGCACGTGAATGAACCGATCTTTCTGCCTGATTTGGTCAAGAATGCTCTCATTCGAGAGAAACTCGCTTTTCATAATCGGCAGCCATTTCGGATAGCGCAGCTGCTTCTGCCCGCAATCCGGGAAAGACATCAAGTCTTTATGATTCTGATGCCGCCCGCTGACTAGCGAAGATTCCAGCTCGCGCGTATTTAAGCGCTCCCGCAGCTTCCGCCGAATCTCTTTGGGCATCTCACGGTCAAAAATGACCCGCACCGCCGCGCCCTTCTTGCGGCTGTTTACCCCCATGGCAATCTTTTCGAGCGGACTGAAATCGGCATCCGCATCGAACTCCATCTCCGCGTCTTTCGTAAACTTGAAGGAATACGCCCGGTAACTATAGCTCCCCTTTACCCCCAAGAATACAAGCGGCAAGCAAAACCGGATCACATCATCCAGATACATGATGTTTGAAAACCCATCACTCGAAGGCACTTGAACCCAACGCCCGTAAACGCGATCCGGAACTTGCAGAAGGGCATACTTTTTACGCGGCTCCCGATGCTTTGCACCCGCTTCCGCTTCTTGACCGGCCTCTAAACATAACCGCTCGGCCATTTCAACCACGAGATAAATGCGGTTGTCTTCCAAAACAGATAACTCTTCCAACGCATTCAACCAAAGCGGATTGATCGCACCGTTGAGCTTATCATAGAAGAAATGAACCAGAAAATCCTTTTGTTCCGCGTTTAGCTCCTCCTCTGTTAAGCCGCGGATCTTATGCTGATTAAGCGCACGGAACACCTCATCCACTGCCGCCGTATATTCCTGCGCATACGTTCCATTCAGATTGAGGATGGTCTTAAGTGTGTTTTTAATCCGTTTTGCCTGCTCACGGGAGGTATTGCCCGCGAGCATCCGGTTGAGGGAAGCGACACGCACGCGGAAAAATTCATCCAGATTATTTGAATAAATGCCTAAAAAAGACAACCGTTCCAACAGCGGGACGTTCGCTTTGCACGCCTCCTGCAAGATGCGGTGGTTAAAATACATCCAGCTGACATCGCGCTCAACATAAGCTTTTTTAAGTATTTCCGTTTTCTTGATCATGGTTATGATATCCTTCAGCTGCGGCTGCGCTGAACCGCAGGATTCATGTTCCGCCCCATCAAGCACAACACCTGCGTTGCCTGTGCACGTATTCTATTATAAAAAGATTCTTACTCGGCTGCAAAAACCGGAATCTAACAAAAAACTAATACAATCCAATACCACCCTGTGAAGATTCCAAACCCATACGGCGCACCCTCCCAGCCTCCAAGCTCCGGAAGCACCCCTGCCCCGGGGAAAAGGGCACATGCGTCATCAAACGATCAGAAGAGGCATAGCCTCCGAACCAACTGCCATTTTATCATCTACCCGGGCGACGTCTATTAAAAACCCGCCATCATGACACCGCACCGCTTGCCCACACAAAAACCTTGAAACAGAGTAACCATACGCTCAAAAGGCATCCAAAACCCACAGTTTCTCTCACGGTCTGCCTTCTGTTGACTCTCACGGCGCAGGAAACCACCGCGCCGCAAGCGAACGCCCCGCCAGATGGCGAAGCCCCTGCGCTGCCCACTCCGGTAGAAAACGATACCCCAGGCCGCTCATCACCAGCCAGCCGATCCCACCGCCGCCAGCCGTCAGCATCATTTGCCGACCATGCAGAAACTGCGCACCTTCCCGTACCTCCAGCCATCTCCAATAACTGCCAATCAGAAACTCCGCCAAATATCCGGGAGTTCGCGGATTTTCCTCAGGCGCGGCCTCTGCACGCCACTGATTGCATACATCAAGCAGCGATGGGAAAAGCCGCTCACCCATCGCTTCAAACAGCCTCGTGCGAGCCACAAAAAGATTCGCCGGATAAAACCATGAACCGCGTGTCCACAAGTCATGGACAAAAGCAGCCAATTCCGGTTCATCCTCCGCCAGGCGGCTGAGCAAGCGGTCCCTCCACGTGCGGCGGACGGCCTGCTCCAAGCTTTTCTCCACCCCGCCCTGCCGAGCATTGAATACCACCGGGCATGGAAGAAACCCATCCTTCCCTGACTTCTCTAAAACCTGACGCGCCGCCTCTTCATCAACAGGCGCACGCACGTTCGTCAAGACTTCCGGGGCAATCGCACAGCGCCCCAAACGCGATGCCACGCGCTCAACCCGCGGCAAAACCGGCCGAAAGAGAAGCAGCCGCCGATAATGGCAGAACCCCACAAACGCCACTCCCTGCCGAACCTCCCGATGACGCCACACCCACCACAACGCCGTTGTCTCATTCAAAAACGGATTCAGGGAGGCAATCGTTTCCCCTGCCGCATCCGTCAACATTCCCGAGCCCCGATTCTTTCCCACTCCAAACGGCGTCAAACCAAATGGCGCCGGCGCACCGCCAGGGCGATGATCCACACAGAAGATTCTAAGAGTACACCCCCCCCCTGTTACCTTATTCTTTGACGGCAACCGCGTTGTCCCATTCATAAGCACAGCCTCCAAACGTCCTCTCGTGCCCGTACTTTACCAAACCGCCCGCGCCACAGGCAATCGCATGGAAAAACCGCCGGCAGAGAACAAACCCTGGCAGGGATGGACAACCGCCCCGCCAGGGTTTTACTGTGCTCCTTCCTGCCGCCATTGGCGGTACCGGCAGCCCCACACTTAAAGCGCGGAAGGCGCCTGACCGCGCGTAGGATGCTCGCGAAGGCGGGCATACGCCTCTGCACGAAAGTCCAGAAAACAATCGTTGGCAATCGCTTCACGCATCCGCTCCATAAAGCGGAGATAGCAGTGAATGTTATGAAGCGTGAGAAGACGGTAGCCCAGCATTTCAGACGTGTTGAGAAGATGACGGACGTATCCTCGCGTGTAGCGCGAGCAGCAGGGGCACGTACACCCGGGCTCCACAGGCAGGCTGCTGGCCTTCCAGGCACCGGCCTTCACAGGATAGGGGCCATCGTTGGTAAAGGCCGATCCATTTCGGGCATTGCGCGTAGGAATCACGCAATCAAACATATCACACCCCATCCCGACCGCTTCCGTCATTTGCCAAAGATCGCCCAGCCCCATGACATAGCGCGGACGGTGTTTCGGCATGTAAGGCACAGAGTCTCCAATGCCTTTGAGAATAAACGGCTCGGGCTCACCCACGCTCACCCCTCCCACCGCAAACCCATCGATGCCATCCTTCTCCATAGCAGCCAGCTCACATGCACAGTGTTTGCGCAAGTGAGCGAACTCGGATCCCTGAACGATCCCGAAGTAAAGCTGCCCCGGAGCACGTTCCTGTTCAAGGCAGACGCGCGCCCAACGCAGCGTTTGCGCAACACTGCGGGCAGCATAATCCTCGGTGGCAGGATAGGGAATACATTCGTCAAAAAGCATGGCGATGTCCGAGGCCAAAACCCGCTGAACAGCCATGCTTTCACGCGGCCCCATGAAGAGCCGGCTGCCATCGATGTGCGATTGAAAGGAAACCCCCTCTTCTGTGATTTTGCGCAGGGAAGAAAGGGAGAAAACCTGAAAACCGCCAGAGTCTGTAAGAATCGGGCCGTGCCAATCCTGAAAGGCATGAAGGCCGCCAAGCTGCTCCATAATAGCCATGCCCGGGCGCAGCATGAGATGATACGTATTACCCAAAATAATCGGCGCTCTGAGCTGCTCCAGATCTTCCGCCCCAAGCGTTTTCACCGTGGCCTGCGTGCCAACAGGCATAAAGACAGGGGTAGGCACCGGGCCATGCTTCGTCCACAGCCGCCCCAGACGGGCGCCGCTGCGGGCGTCTTCATGCAGAACTTCATAGGTGCCGATTGGAGGCGTTTGCGTCATTGCTTACCTGACTGGCGCCCCATGAGCGCCGTTTAAACGAACGAAACAGAAGAATCAAACGGGAAGGCGCCTCATCGCGCCATGGCCGCAAGCATTTCGCTGACCGCGCGCTCCATGCCCACGAAAAGGGCGCGCGCCACAATACTGTGCCCAATGTTCAGCGTGTCAAGATTCGGGATATCCAGCAGCGCACCCACATTGCCCAGCGTGAGCCCATGGCCGGCATTGACGCGCAACCCAAGCGTGGCGCCATAGGCAGCGGCTTCGTGCAGCGCATCAATCTCCCGCTTCAGCGCATCGCCCGAGGCATTAGCATAAGCACCGGTATGCAGCTCCACATAAGGGGCTCCCAGTTCGGCGGCAGCCTCCAGCTGTTTACGGTCTGGAGCGATAAAAAGGGAAACGTGGGTGCCGTTTTCAGAGAGCGCACGAATCGTTGGGCGCAGCGTTTCAAGCTGCCCGGCGGCATCCAGGCCGCCTTCGGTGGTGAGCTCCTGGCGGCGCTCGGGCACCAGGCAGACTTCATCCGGGCGAACTTCGAGGGCAATCCGCACAATGTCTGGATTATTGGCCATTTCGAGGTTCATCCGCGTGGTGAGCGTCTGGCGCAGGCGATAAACATCGGCGTCCTGAATATGGCGGCGGTCTTCACGCAAATGAATGGTAATCCCATCGGCGCCGGCGCGCTCGGCCAAACGGGCAATTTCGGCCAAATCGGGGTAATCCACGCCACGCGCTTGCCGAAGCGTTGCGGCATGGTCAATATTGACGCCAAGTTTAAGCGGCTCCATAAAGCGCTTCTCCTTCCTTACCAGGTCTTTTTCAGGCGGACATACCACGAGGTATCGGAGTGGCAGTTGCCGGGTGTCGGGCGCGTCTGATATTCATTGCGCATGCCAGCTTCCAGAGAAATGTCGGAGAGGTGCTGATTGATCACACCGAACTCTTTCATCAAATAAGAGAGTTTGCTCTCGTGAATGAGCGTACCGTCATCCAAATCATCCACCAGCGGCGTATAGGTGATTTCGGTATTCCAGCTTACGCCGCAGGCAAAGTCGTAATGGAAAAGAACCCCCAAATCAATGGCCACATCGTCATCCGTTTGCGTTGAGCGGCCATAACGGGTAGTTTTGGGGTAGTGTTCGGTGTGGGTATGCGCCAAACCCACACGGAAACGGAACAGCGATACGCGGCCTTCCGTCTTGGTATTCCAGAGATAGATGCCATAACCCGCACCAAATACGTTGCGCAATTTGTAGTCGCTGAAACGGTTGTGCTGCACTTCATCACGCAGATACCAGGAAGCGTAGGTCGCCGGGCGGTGCTCAAAGTCAAGCCCGGCAATATACCGTTCGGCGGTTCGGACGCCCTCACTGCGCGTTTTATTCATGGACGCATAGGCCTTAAACGTTGTATTTTCCCCCGTGCGCACCGCATCGATATATGCCGAGAGATTCAGGCTCGTACTGGAGCCTGAGTTGCCGGAAAGGCCAAGGCTGGCCTGAAAGGCCCACCGCTTAATAGGCGGGAAGTCGGGATCGGTCTCATCCTTCCCCCACAGAGTCGAAACATCGCTGAGCGCTAGCGCATGTGCTTTGTCCCCCGCAGGAATCAGCACGGGGTTCCCCTGTTCATCCCGCGACACCGTCGCCTCGGTTTTCGCCTCACTGGAAGGGTTGGTGCGGGCATAAAGAGGGGATTCCGGAGCATAATCCATCTTGGCAATCAAACTGCGGTCAATTTGCAGCGCCCCCGCAAACGCCGTTTCAATCAGCACCTTCCCCCCGTGAATGCCGGTAATCGTACCGTGAATCACATCGCCGGAAGTCGTCGTAATTGTGTCCGCCAGAAGGCTTCCGGCCGCACTCATAGCCAAAAAACCGCACACCCACCGCATGATGCCCATCATGATGTCTGCTCCGTCACGTCGCCAGAATGATCAAACTTGGGGTTCGCCCCGGCCACAACAAACGTAGCCTCCCCTTTCGGAGGGCGCGAACCCAACTGCTCCAATATCGCCGAAAGTGTACCACGAAGCACGCGTTCATGCAACTTGGTCATCTCAAAACAAACGGCAGCCTCCCGTTCCCCAAGCACCTCCCGCGCCATGCTCAGGCTCGCCTTCAGCCGAAACGGCGACTCTAGGCAGACCAACGTGTGCGGAAGTGCCTGTTCCTGCTCAAAGAACTTCCGCAGCTGACCACTTTTACGCGGCGGGAACCCCTTAAAGGTGTAGCTAGATGTAGGAAGCCCCGAAAGCAGCAGCGCCAACTCCACACTGCACGGCCCGGGAAGCACCGTATAGGGTAGACCTTCCACCGCAAACGTGCGGATCACCCGATACCCGGGGTCGCTAATGCCGGGATACCCCCCATCAGAACAAAGCACCACCGGCGTCCCGGCTCGAACCAACCCCACGATCCGCCGCGTTACCTGCTCCTCATTTCCCTGACGATAGGAAAAAAGCTCCGGCCGGGGAATTCCGAGCGCTGACAACAGCTGCCACGTCCGCCGCGTGTCTTCACAGGCAATCACCGGGGCTTCCGCCAAGACCGCCCGCACCCGCGGCGATGCATCGTCCAAATTGCCTAACGGCGTTGCCGCTACATAGAGCTGTGCCTCTAATGCCATCCTCCGCCTCCTGACTTGGCGCCTCCCGGCTTCCGGAAAACGCACGGCCGCGCCTGAGCGCGGCCGCCGGTTCAATCGTCATCCGATGCAAGCGCATCCTCTACCGGCTGAGCATCCGGATTGGCCGCCGGGGGCGGCACATCGCCTTTGGCATCCACCGTAAAAACCGCCTTCTTCAGCTCTTCCGCCGATTCTTTGCCCTTCGCGCGCGGGGCATACGTGCTCGCGGCGTAGCCATACCGCGTTTCATACTTGCTGAAGCCCGCCCAACGGCCAAAGTCCACATTGTTCACCACCACGCCCAACAGCCGCGCCCCCACTTCAGAGAGGCGGCGGGAAGCGAATTGAATCGGCCCGAAGCGCGTCTTATCCGGCGTAGCCACCAGCAGCACAGAATCCACCAGGTTCGCCAGCACAATCACATCACCCACCAAGCCGAACGGCGGCGAATCAATAATCACATGATCATAATGACGCCGCGCCCAGGCGAAAAACTCTGTAATCACATTTGTGCCCATCAGCACCGAAGGGCTGATCGAGCTCGATGCGCGCGAATAAATCACGCTCAGATTCGGCACTTCCGTCTTCTGCGGAAGCGAATCAAACAACGTGCTGTCATTACGCGCCAAAATGTGCGGCAGCGAGGGGAACGAGCCCGGCTCCCGATGGAAAATGCCTGCCAGCCGCGGCCGGCGCATATCGAAGTCCACCAGCAGCGTCCGCTGCCCCGCCTGCGCATACGCAATCGCCAAATTGCACGACGTGCACGTCTTCCCCTCCGCCGGCTGCGTAGACATGCACAGGATCACCTTCGTCAAATCATGATACGTTGGCGAATCGAGCAGATTCCGCAGCCCCGCCATCGATTCCGCATACTGCGAGAAGGGATCCGAATGCATGGCCATGGCCACCTGCGCCCGCTGCTTCCGCCGCAAATGCGGGAAGACCGCCAACGCCTTCAGCCGAAGCCGCTGCTCAATATCCGTCACCCCCACCAGCTTATCTTCCATGTGGTCAAGCAAAAGCACAAAGAGCACGCCGACAAACGTCCCCATCAGAATGCCCACTGAAAAAATCAGGTACGGATTCGGCGAGGCGGGTTTTTCCGGTACAACCGCATCGCGCACCGGCTTGATGGTCGCGGCATTTTCATCGGCCTTCATCGCAGCAATCCGCACACGCGTGCGAATGTCATTGGCCTTTTCCACCTCAATGTCGCGCGCCCGCTCAAGCTGCTGAATGGCCATCTCCGCACTAATGATATCGGTATCCATCGCGATCAACCGCGCCCGCAGCTCAGAAGCCTCCTCCACCACCGGCTGGCGCTGCCGCTCCAGAAACTCCAGCTGCGCCTTCCCTGTGGTATACGCCCGCTGCGCCGTCTCCACAAACTGATCGCGATAGACCTCTTCCTCTCGCGCCTTGAGCTTCACATCCGGGTGATTCTCCGTTAGGCGCGTCAGCAGCGTCTTCTTGGCAACCGCCGCTTCCTGCCACCGCTGAAACGTGGTTACCACCTCCGCCGAACGCGGAATACTTTCCGGAAGCGTGCCAAACTGCGTTGGATCCTGCTTGATCGCCGCCAGCGCCGTTACCAGTTCCCGCGCACCCGAAATCTGCGCTTCCAAGGCCATCGCGCGGGCATCCAGGGCCGCCAAACGCCCTTGGGCATTCTCACGTTCGCGCTTCAGGCTGTCAATCTTCCGATCCTTGCGCAAATCCAACAGCTCTTTGTCCATCTGCGCCAGAATGTGTTCCTCGTTGTCCAACGTAACCGTCAAATACGCCACCGCCGTCTCGGAAATCGCCTTATTCTGATCACCCATATACGCCCGGCAGGTTGCCACATACGCGTTGGCCAAATTCGCCGCCAGTTCAGGATCCCGAGCCGACACCGTCACCTTCACCAAGCGCGACATGGGCAGCAGCTCCATCTCCGTATGATCCTGAAGAACGTCCAGCAATTCCTCCGTCGGCACCGCCGAGCTCGCATGCTCCGTCCGATACAGATCAATCACCGACTTATAAACTCCCGGCGTCTTAAAAAGTTCCCGCCGCGTATTGAAAACTTCCTTCAGCGAGGATCCCCCCACGCCTCCAGTCGCGCCCTCATCCGCGTATATTTGCCCCGGCACATACGATGGACTCCGCGCAAACATCTCGTAATACGCCTCCGCCTCCCATGTATTCGGAATCAGCTGATACAGCACAAACGCACCCAGCAGCCCCAAAATCAAAAAAACGAAGATCGTCATCCAGTGGCTTGAGCAAACACATAAAATACGCCCTAGGCTCAGCGCACCGCCTCCGCCCTCGTCCTCACCTCCGCCCGGAAGTGCCCCATACGGCGCCCCATAAGCCGAACCATATGCCGTCCCGTAGACCGACTGACCATACGGCGTCCCCCCCGAACCGGTCCCCATTGTCTGCGGCGTATACCGGTGATAATAAAGACTCCGCCCCTTCGCTTCTGTCCCGTCGTCCATCCTCAAAACCCTTTCTCAAAAGCTTGCTTCAGCGCGCCCGCGGCATCCAGCCGCCCATACACGCGCATACCATTAAAAACGCTCCAAGAACCGCCGGAGCCTGCAGCGGCGCCCCGAAAACGGAAGCTGCCAACACGCCAGCCACCCCCATCACGGAGCCAATCAAAACAAAAACATAACGCACGCTGTACGACCGCCGCCGCGCCTGACAAAACGCCACCCAGCGCACCACGCACCGCCCCAACATCGCCACCCCAGGCAGCAGCAGAATCACCGTCCCCAACAGCCCCCGCGCCGCCAGCAGCGCAAACAGATCGCACGGCACCCCCGTGCCGCCGGCACGCCACAACGCCCACGCCCGCCCCTTCAGGAAAAAAGGCGCCATTTGGGCAAAACCATCCGCCCCCGTGCCCAGCATCGGCTCCGCCTCAAGCACACGAAACGCCAGCCCCGCACGGAATACCCACTGCTTCCAAAACGCATCCATCGCCGCCCCCCAAGACTCCGGCCCCCCAAGCGCCAACACCCCGCCCGGACGAAACACCAGCCCAAGCCCCGCCGCAAAAATCGGCGGCAAGACCAGCACACACCCCCAAAGCATCCGCGGGTAACGCCCGCTCCCACGCACGGCCACCCCTGCAAAACACCCATACACCACCAACGCCGGAGCCAGCAGCGCCAAAAGGGAAACCGGAGCCAGCGCCAACAACCCAATCAGATTCAATGCGCCAGCCGATAAGGCCCAAATCAACGTCTTGATGTGCCCCTCCAGAAACGCTTCCGCCGCCACCCCAAACAGCACGCACGCACACAGCAGCCACAGCGTCCCCGCCCCAAACGCACCCCCCAGCCAATTCAGCGTCGGAGCCGCCCCCTGCACCCATGCCGTCAAGGCCGCCCCCAGTGCCAGCAGCCCCGCTAGCGCGCCCAACCCAAGCAATGCCAGCAGCCGCTGTCCTCGCGGCAGCGCACAACGAATCGCCACAGCCGCAGACAGCCCGCACACCACCCCGGAAAAAAACGGCTTCCCCGCCCCAGGCACAATCGAAGACGGCAGCAGCGGCAGCGGCGGCGGCGAAAAAACCCACCGGCGCAGCCCCGGCTCATACACCGCCTCCCGCGGTCCATTCAGAAGCGCCGCGCCCAGCACCAGCGCCCCCAGCACCAGACACCACAGCACCACATCCCGCGACACGCGGTGCGCCACCCGTTCCCGCGCCATCAACAAACTTTCCCCGCGAAGCGGCGGCGGCACACAGCACATCATCAAAATTAGCGAACCGGCACACCACAGCGCTCCCCACGCCGAGGGCGAGGGGTTAAAGCAAAGGGTGCCTGCAAGCACCAGAAGGTGTGCAAGCACCCAGTATTTTGTCAACAGAATCCGCAACACGGCCGATGACCAAAAACAGGGCGTCAGAAGGTGAAGGTCAGCCCTACATCGCCCCGCAGGTCATCTGTGTCACCACCCCGCGAACCGGAATACTGATCCGTCTTCCACGACACGCCCGCATACACCGAAGCATACGCGTTCAGCTTGTAAGAAGAGTTGAGCCCCACCTTCAAATACGTGCGGTCATAATCCGACACAATCTCCGAGGAGTGCTCTTCATACACCACCGCCGTGTTCAAACGCGAAGAGAGCCGATCCGACCACTGCGCATTCACGCCCAGCGTCAGATTGTGCGACCACACATAATACTCACTCTGATTGCCGGCATACTCCGGTTTATACTGCGAAGAGAGCGCCAACGAAGCCGCAAACGTCCGATTGATCTTGTAAGCCAAGCTGGCCGTGTAAGACGGCCCCACCGCAGTATGATCCTGGTAGCCGCTGTAATCATAGACGGCCGCACCTAACAGAAAGTTGTAGGAGAGCTTCCGCTCAAGCTGCCCGGAGAGACCCGTCATCAGATAATACGCATACGAAGCCTTCGCCGCATCATCCCACGTGGTCGAAAGCGACAAGTTCCAGTAATGACGTGTAGCAACCGCGCGCCCAGCCAACAACGAAACGTTGTAAGAATCGCTCTCGTACTTATACCCACTCAGCTGCTTGGTGCGGCTCCAGCCCGCGCCTACCGACCAACGCCACCGCTCGCCCTGATAGCCGAGCGCCACGTTGGCGTTATAGTGTTCAGTCTTATCGGTGTCAATCCGGGAGAGCTCCGGCAACGCGGTGTTCCACCCCTGTCCGTAAAACTCATCGTTCTCCGTGCGCGAGTACGAACCCGAAGCCGTCAATGTCAAGTTCTTGCGCAGCTCGCGGCGAAGCGTCAGGCTGGCGCCGTAAGAATCGCTGTCCTGCGCATTCTTGCTTTCAAAGCCGCGCTCCATGGTGTAAAACGCGCTCGAAGACAAGGATGTGCGGGCATTTGCATCCCCATACGTCAGCGAAAGCGAAGGCGTTACGCGCCAGCCGCCGCCCGACTTCTCGTTGCTAGAGGTGTTGCGCGCATTGGTTTCCCAGAAGGCGCCTACGTTGACACGCGGTGAAAGCGTCCAGGCGTTGCGCGGCCCAAAGCGGAAGCCCTGCCCAGGCGCACCCTGTTCAGCCTGCGCAGCGGCGCTCAAAAGCAGGCACCCGCACAGCATAGCGGCAAAACGAAGCGGTTTTTTCATCTTCTTGTCTCCTCGCCCATACACTTAAAGATATTGGTTGCCGTAAGTCGGGCTCGGCTTAACCGGCAGAGGACGCGGCGTCCCTTCAGGGGTGGTGCTGTCCACACCCGCCTCAACGTCCAACGCGCCTGTGGGAGCGACCGTCGGGGGCAGAAGCCCAGGCGATTCCCAATCGTACATCGAGGCTTCCATTGTATCAATCGTGATGCCCAGCACATCATCGGCGAAACGCGAAAGCAGCGGCACCTTGACGTCCACTTCTGCCTCCGCAGACGGTTCGCCCTTCGCATTGGCCGGAGGTTTCGGCTCGAGATAAGCCGCTTCAGCCTTCGGCTTATCTGCCGCCTTGGGTTCTTCCGCAGCCGAAACAGTTTCCTGCGAAACTGCGTCCGTCTTCTTCTGCTCGGCCTTAACCACGCGCTTGGCATCCGGATCGGCCGGCGTCTCAGCCACTTCGTCCACGCCTGCGGCAGCGGCAATAACCTCTCGGTTGCCAGATTCCGAAGCGGTAATGTATGTGGCGGCGGCGGCCTGAACGGCTGCGGGAAGCGCGGCCACCATCTGCGGGCGCGTCCGGTCAGGGTTCGAAGAAGCCTTGGTGAACGTGGCCGCCAGGATGCTCATGCGCACGGCAGGAGAATCCGAACCGGATGCCTCAATTTCACGAGAGGCAACCGAAACGACCTTCTTACAAAACGCATCGAACTGCTCATCGGTCATGCCGTTGACCTTCTGGTCAAAGTTTTCCTTGGCAAGCAGATCTGCCACGCCCTGCAGGTGTTCTACAGGCACCGTGTTGAAGATATCCGCAATCACACCGATCGATCCGCCGCCGGAGAGGAGTGCGCGCGAGGCCGTGGTAAGTGCCTGCACTTTGGCCGCATCGTCTGCAGGGCGCGCGGCCACCGCTTCCAATACCTGGCGCGCATAAGCCCGCCGCGCGTTTGCCGGCTGAGCCTTCATTGCGGCCACCACTTTCTCGGGGGTTAAATCCGCCTCCGTCAGAGCAGCGCAGGCCACCCCTGCCCCCAACAGGATTGCAGCCGCCAAACACATCATTTTTTGCATCATACGCCTCACTTTCAGGTTCGATGATTACCAATTGCTTTCCGGTACGTCCAGCACATCTCCGGGCATCAGGCGGATATTCAGCTCCGCCGCGCCGCGCCGTCCGATCCGCTCAGTGTCGATCACAGCCTGTTGGCGCACGCCGTCCGCAAAGGTTCGCGTTACGCGCACGCCATTGACATTGGCCCATTGCCCCATGCCGCCGGCCAGCTGAAGTGCCTGCATAACCGTCAAATCACACGTTGGCGGAATGCTCACGACACCCGGATGCCCCACGCACCCGGTAACCAGCACCGAGCCATAGGGCGACGATCCGCCTTCATTCATCGGCACATAATAAACCGACACCAGCGGATCCACGTAAAACTCCTTGTAGCGCTTCGTCAGCTCGTCCTGAAACGCCTCAATTGTCATGCCCACGCAATGCACCTGACGAATCAGCGGCATCACAATATCCCCCGAGGCCGAGACTTCCTTCACCGTCTCTTCCATCACCGGCTCGCCCGAAGCCACCACGGAAATGCGCACTTTCACGCCCACACGGAGCTGCGGCACAATCACGCCCGGCTTCAACGCCTGCGGCGCAACCATCTCCGCCCCGTCAGTTGCGAACATCTCACACCCGCAGACCAGCACAATTCCAATACAAAGCCAGAACCACCTTCGCATCTCTTCTCCAAACCAATTCGTGCAAGAAGTGTATCAAGCTTTTACATTCCTTGCAAGTCAATATTTCAACAAAATCGAACACCGACGCAGGGTATCGCCCCGCTCGAGCCGTGCGCACCGTCTCCGCACACGGCTCCGGCCAACCCCTTCCCGCACTTTCTGCGGCACGCCCCACCCGCCGATGTTGACGCGCCGAACCTCAACGTAACCGGCACGCTGCGCCCGCAAGACCAGCTCGTCGCCAACGGAGCGTCCCTGCCGAAAGACGGAGACTGCTCGACGCAGCATCAAAAAAAGGCGGGGGCAGCCATGCCCCCGCCTGAACCGGCCTTAACCGGATGCTCCGGGTTTATTCACCCGCCGTCTGCGCATTCGTGGCGCGCACACGGAACGCTGTGGGAGGCGTGTCCCGTGTGATGGGCATCACGTAGAGATAACGCTCACCCGCGCCAGGCGTGAGCCCAAGAGCCGTAAGCTCCTCCGCGGTCAATGCACGGGCAGTCGCCAC
>ERZ808286.296-NODE-296-length-35653-cov-6.845581_pt1 | contig 35653 bp, 52 predicted proteins | sample MGYA00521276_ERZ808286 | MGnify/ENA primary metagenome ERZ808286 (study PRJEB31516, sample SAMN03275607) | gut metagenome | biome: mammalia-associated habitat; material: feces | host: Papio cynocephalus | place: Kenya | collected 2012-08-01 ... | reverse complement strand
CAGCGGAATCCCAGATTCAAAGTCTGTTGCCTTACCCCTTGGCTACACCGCATTATAGACGACAGCAAAGGAGAAACTGCCGTCAAAAATAATATTAACAGTTACCTACTATTGCAGATAACAAATATTATTCTCTCATAGAATATAACACAGTGTTTTCGCTATCTTCAAGCAGATAGTCATAACACTTCTTTGAGATAGAATCTGATACAAACAATACATCATCTAACTCACCACAGCCACCTTTGTATTTGTCACAATCTACAAGATACATCGGTTCTAACCATAGTGAATCTCCATCAAAATGACTTAAAGAAATACTATACTCATAAACATAGCCGTCAATATTAGAAGCACAATAATCCAACAGGCAAGGTACAAATTTTTTGGTTGAAATAAGTGCTGATACAATATCAATCACTTCATCATAAGGGACTACAATTCTAATATCTCCGCCATCATCAAATTCTTGTATAATACTATCAATTAGTTCTCCAAAATCTGAAAAAACATATTCTTTGTGTTTTGAAAAAATTCCCATTATTTTTCACCACTTTCTATCATATTAGCAAAAGCAGGCTTTGCTTTTACTCTAATTTTGGTTTTAGCAGGAATAATAATTTTTTTCTGCGTACGAGGGAGAAAAATCTCTTTTGAAACAGTTCTAAAAACTTCACCTTTTACAAATTCATTGATATTTACAACTCCTTTATCAACAACAGCTTGCTTAAAAGTACTAATAAATCTATTGATTTCTCCCTCAGCTTTGTTTTTAGACATACCATTTTTTTCTGTATAATAATTTATAAATTCCTTGAAATTCATAAAATTTTCCTTTCAATTTAATACAACAAGTTCAGTTCTGTTTCTGAGTGTATTGCCATTCATATCCTGACAAAGATAGATAAAGCCTTCTTTTTGACTATTGTACAATTTGCCATCAGCATAGTTATTTGCTTTTACATCGCAAAAAGCTCCTTGTTCATAGATAGTAGTATTTCCAATAGAATACACACCACTTCGATGTGTATGAGCCATAACGAGTGTCTTGAAATTATAATCTTCATTTCTAAACCATAGCATAGCCTTTTCAGCAGTTTTTAGAATACCACTTGAAAATGTTTTAGGGTGACAAAATATACAATCGCCGATTTGTACAAACCAATTATTTGTATACTGAATTTCAACATCAGGAAATACTTCTTTTAAAGGTTTGTAGTCAATTTTTGTTCTTTCACGTTTATTATAGTGCTTAAATCCGTCTGTAAAGATTAATTCAAGAGAGGTTTGTGGCATAAGCTCTAAAATATCAGTATCAAGGTTCTTCGCAAGATAAGTTTGAAAACGGACATCGTGGTTACCAAAAGTCACAACAACTTTTTTTGGATTTATGTATTCAATAAGGTCAATAATAAATTGCCTTGTTTCGATAATTTCTTCCATTGGAGATTTACGATATATTTTTGGATAACTTGAAATCGCCTGACAGTCTCCAATATCTCCGTTTAATTGCAAAATATCAACTCTGTTTTTGTATTTTTCAAGCTTTTCAATAGGGAGCTGGAATGGAACGTGACAATCAGAAATACTTAAAATTCTGGTAGCAATACCTGAACTATGGCGTTTACGTTCATATTCTATACCGTCTCTAAAAGCTTTGTAGTATTTTCTGAATGAAGATTCTTCTTTCTGAATTTCACTATGTTCATTTAGTAACACCGCTATATCTCTACTGTTTAGGTCATATTCTGCCTTGTTTCTGTACAATCTCAAAGCATACGTATCAAAATCTTCATTCTCAAGTCGCTTATAATTTATCAAAATTTATTCCTCCACAATTTCAGGCACGTCATCGTCAGCTCCAATAGAAAGAGAAATGTTTGAAATTCCTATAAAGCTGTTTAAAATTGACGAAAGATTATAGTCGGCACTATTATCTTTATTTATCTCTGTGATTGTGTATTTGCCGTTATCCAAGCTTATTTCAGCTTTATTAAAACTATATTTAATATTTTTTCTTGCCATAATTTTCCCCTTTTGATGTTTTTTACAAGGACTACAATCAATAGTCCTTGTAATTCAATGTGAATTTAAAATGTGAATTTAAAATGTGAATTTAAAATGTGAATTTAAAATGTGAATTTAAAATGTGAATTTGAAATGTGATACATTATTAGTATTCATATATTATAATTTTGTCCTTAAAAAACATCGCTGTACAACTTGTCAATATTATTGTCTTTAAGAGCATACTCTCCTTTATTCTCAATAGGCACTAATATTTGTAGCCTTAGAGAATTTGACTTAACATTTTTGTCCCAAGAATATGTTTTATTTGTGCGTATCTTTTTTATATATTCAAAATCAATCAACTCTTTGATGTAACGACTGCCCAATGCCGTTTGTGGCAATTTTAACCAATTTGACAAAGCCAATGCAGAAACATTAAATTCGTTATCACTATCAGCAGTAACTTTCGCATAGCAGAGTATACCAAGAGACGTTTTTCGGCACACCACACTGTCAAATCGCTTAGTGATTTCTTCAATGTCTTTTTGACTGATATGAACCGTTGCTTCATTCCCACGCAGCCTATGTTTATCCTCAAGAGCTTGATATATAATGCTGTTGACATTGTATTCTATGTAAACACTATATTTTTTCCCCCATTCAAAAATTTTTTCACGAATTTCCACATTGGATAAACCCTGTTGTTTATACCACTTTGCAAGCATAAAACAAGTTCTATATAAACATTTGTTATTAATGTTCTTACCAGAAAGGTATTCTTGTACTTCTAAAATTTCGTTAATCAATTATTATTTCCTCCAAGCTGTATTTGTGTCCAAGATATTCTAAATCACCATTAGGATTTTTGCAAGGCAATTTTACTGGGATTTGTTTAATATTCTGTATAATTCCTGCTCCGGCTACTTGCCACATAAAATTCTTACTCTTGTTGGGGTATTCCTTATAACAAAGTAATACGGCATAATTAGCAACTTCTTTTTCAGGGCAGATATTTAAGCATTTTTCTTTGTAAATGTCATAATAGTAATTCCAATTAATAATCAAACCCTGTTCTTTTTTTATTTCAAATTCATCAAGTTTTAGTTTCCTCATTTCATTGCAAAATTCCAGATATATTGACCTTATATTTTCATAATTTTCTTGTGAAAAAGATATTGTACTGTCAATCATAATGTTATAATCAAAATCTTCATATGTGCGTTTCCAACGGAATTGACGTTCCCACTTTTCGATTTCCCAACAAAGCCTATTCAAATTACTGTACGATTTAGAAAATTTCTTCATATTTCCATAGTATTCTCCTGCATACTTCATAAAGTAGGGAAGTGGTTTTCCGTATTTTGCTATATGTCGAGGAATATTGAAAATTACTCCTGTTTTAGCAGAATCAATAGCTTTTCCATTAATGATAGACAGCAAATCTACATATCTCTCATACACATCTTTTTGCTCCTGAGATTTAGGGCATTTGTTATGATATCCAGTAGCACAATTACTGGTTTCTCCAATCAAACTATTCATTCCTCTAAGAGCAACTTTTACTTTATTTTCTTTAGTGTTTTCTTCCGCTAACGCTGTAATCTTATCTTCAATATCGATAACCACTGGAATATTTCTTTTTACGCCCCTCATCATTGTTGCATTGCTTACTACTAAAACTAAGTCCCCATCATAATCTGCACCGTTAAGCCGTTGTGGTGTAATGCTATACCCATTAACCATACATACGTTAGATAAATGCCTGCAATATTTGTCTGTCAATTCATTATGAACAGCTTTTAAAATGACGTGTTCTGACTTACATATATGAGGGTTTCTTTCAATAAGATGTTCTCCGTCAAGAAATCCGTTTATATCAAAACTAAAAAACTCATCATTTTTTAAACAGCCAACAGGCTCACAACCGCCAATATGTTCCAACAGCATTATAAGGTCTGGAACTAAAAATTTGAAAGTAGATTTGAGTAATAGTTTTCCACACTTCATTTCATCAATCTTTTTTTGAATCAGTGATATAAAATGTTTTCTAACTCCAAATTCTTTTAGCATTTCAGGATTTTTGCAAATTGCTTGCACATAGGGGTCATTAGAGTTGTGCTTGTCGTAAAACAATCCTAAGAAACAATATGTATAAAAAATATCATTATCAATAATTTTTTCTGCCCAATGGATTGAGTCTTTTGCTAATGTTGCAAACTCTTTATAGCTCAACTCTAAATCTTGCAAAACCTGATAATTGCTTCTTGTATATAAAGGTTCTTCATTAAGAGAATAGTTCCACTTTGCAATTCCAATACAATGATTGTATTTCTTAAACATTTGCCAATAATGTTCCCAGTCTCTTATATCTCCATAATTTTTAAAATATTTGTAACCCTTGTACATACTTTCACACATAATTATCATAGGTTCAGAATCAAATGTAACGCCGTGAGATATACCCCATATATCTTTAATTTCATTTATCCCACGTTCTGCAAAAAAACTTGTATAATCTATTTCGTGAAGTACACCTTTTATATACGGCATACGCACAATTGCAGAAGTCAATCCCTCAGATACACCTAACCGATTTCTGATTTCTTGCATTATTTTAGGATGAGCAATGCCACAGCCATCAAAAACATTAATTTCAATGTCTCTAACAGTTTTATCAATGTCCTTTTGTACCCATTTGCGTTTATGTCCATTGCTGTCGATAAATTCTGTTTCTTTATCATATGCGTATTTTATATGCTGTTTAGGAATAGTTTTATAGTAATCAGGAACTACTATAATTTTAGGAATCCAATTTTCAATGCAATGACAAGAACTTAACATTAATCCACGATAAGCATAGTATTTAGACAAAACGGTTTTTTGAAATATCAAATCCATAGTTATTCTTTTATTAAGTTCTTCATATACTTCATCAGCAACAAAACTAAAAATAGAAGTTCTAACCATAGATGCTGAACGTTCACCATATTCAAAATGTAATCCATTAATCGTAAACCCATCTACAATTAACTTTTTCAATTTATTTTCATAGCTTTTGCCTCCCTTACAATCCACAAATACCACATACTTGTTGAATTTATTGAAATTACCAGTAATTAGCCTAATTTGTCTAAACAACATATTGTCTTGTTGCTTGATGTGGTATTGCTTTTCTTCAACTTCATCAATATTCAAACAAAAATTGTTGTCAATAAGAAATTTGAGAGAAAATTTCCTTACAATATACAACGGTGGGGAAAACACAAAAATCACACCCTTTCAAGTATCCTATCTTACAAATTGCTTTTACAACAAGATAATTTTCTGTTACACTGTTCATTATCATTATAACATAAAAGGAACAATATTGTCAACACAAATATTTTTAAAAATGAGTATTTTCTCATAGTTCTTTTATAGTATTCCCAAGCATAGAAATAAAAGGAGACACCATAAGATTCCGAGAATTATAAGACTGGACAGAACTAAGATACAACCTATCCATTGCTCGTGTGATACCCACATACATTAACCGTTTTTCATCGTCAATATCATTGCTTTGGATATGTGGAAGTAGTCCAACACTACAACCTACAATAAAAACAACAGGGAACTCTAACCCTTTTGATTTGTGCAATGTCATAATGTTGACACGGTTATCGTCAAGATTATAATTATTTTCTTTGATATTAGACAAGTAATATTCAAGCTCATCATAACTTGTAAATTGACAACATATACTTTGAAATGTGTCAAGGTTTTCAATTTGTTCTACACAATTTCCATCATCTGCAAATTTCCCTTTTGTTACATAATTATCAATATCCAATTCTTTACGAATAGTTTTTACAGCCTCTCCGACATTTAAAAATTTCTTATTCTGCAATACATTTACAACACGATATAATTCATTTATTCCGTTTTTGAATTTCCAATTACGTCTATCTACACTAAACATAGCACTATACAAAGAACAATGATTACGTTTAGCCAACTCACAGACTTCTGACAAGAATTTTCTATCAAGCCAACGATAAGGCTTATTATAAACATATTTAAAATCTTCATCGCTATCAGGTTTAAAAGCAAGTCTGATATACGATAATACTAACCGGATTTCAGGATTATCAATAAATGTATTGTTAGAAAATGTCACATAAGGAATTTTGCAACCACAAAATTCACTTTCAAAATATTGTAATTGAGCATTAGTTCTTGACAGAATAGCTATATCTTTGTATTCATATCCTTGTTTTACAAGTTCTTTTATTTTACGAGCAATAATTTTAGCTTCATCACGAGCATTTAAGCACCTAACATACTCTGGTTGAAAAGTACAAGGTCTGTTAGCTACTGCTTCTACATAATGCTTATTTTTGCTTTCAGGTAAAAATTGAGCCAATTTATTTGCAGTGGTTACAATGTCTTTACTACAACGATAATTCATATTTAGATTTATAATATCAGCATTTTTCCATTCAGTATCAAAGTCCAATAAATATTTACTCATACCGCCCCTGAATTTATATATTGCTTGGCAACCATCACCAACAACAAAGAGATTATTGTTTTGCGACAAATATTTCAAAAAGATGGCTTGATTCAAACACACATCCTGAAATTCATCAGCAAGAATATATTTGTATTTTCGTTGATATTTTCGCAAAAAGTCATTATTGTCATTAAAAATGTCACAGACCATATTCAGCAAATCATCAAATTCTACATATGAGTGATTTCTTTTATATTCTTCATATTCTTCAAAAATAGCTTTCATAACATCAACAGTATATGGTATATTAGCATCATATATCAAGTTGTTTGACTTCCTCATACTTGTTTTTTGAACAGCTATAAATCGCAACAACTCATTATAATGAAAATCTTCTTTTACATCACACAACTTCATTTTTCTACATATGTTAAACAAACATTTTTCTTTTTCCCACGATTTAAGCCACATCACATAAGCTCCGTTGGAATAATCCTGAATAATTTTCAATGCTATGGAGTGAAATGTTTCAATGTTTACACCTTTACAATCTTCTCCGATTCTATTTTGAATGTTTTCCCTTGCTTTTCTGCTAAAAGTCACAGCAAGAATATTATCAGCAGGAATATTACATTCTGTTACCAATCGTTTTATTCTGTTTGTTATAACAGCAGTTTTTCCACTTCCTGCCGTAGCAATTACAGCAACATTTCCATTTGTTTTGTTTATAGCCTGCTTTTGATTTTCGTTAAACTTCATATACTCTTTCCTTTAAGCATTCTGTTTCGTGATTAATGGTCATATCACATAATATTAAAAAATCGTCAATACAATCAGCATAGTTTATAATTCTTTCTTGCAATTTTCTTGTGTTTGCGTTTTCCACTAATTTATTTATAAAAGCAGAATTAAAGTCTTTTATCAAGTTATTCATATCTTTTTTACCGACATTGAATTGATGAAGAATATAGTTACATCTATCAAGATTTACATAATAAGCCTCATAAGACTTAAATATATACCTGATATTATACTTTTTCAGTTCTCTTAATAAAACGGTTCTGAATGTTTTGGACTTCTTACTGTAATAGCGTTCTTTGGCATTTTGAATATCCGCTTTTGTATCAGCTATCTTTAAACATTCTGTATACAGTTTCATATCGTTTTCAGTAGCAAGTTTTGATTTTGGGTCTTTGATTGCCTTATACACAATTTTGTCTTTTGTAATGATAGGAGTTGTAGGTTGAACAAAATACACATCACGCCAGATTATAAGTCCTGCATTTTGCAGATATTTCAAAGCTTGTACTATGTAATACTCTATTGCTTCATCGCATCTGTCATAAAAATCACAATATACCTTTTCATTTAATCCTAATTTGAATTTTTCTTCCAACAAATCATATTTGTCTTTCAGTAAACCATAATTTTGATTAACCATATTTATTTCTCTTGCCCAAAGTCCAACCGTCATAGCAACCTTATTATTTTTATCGTGTTTATTTATTAGAAAGGAAAGTATCAAAGGACATATATAACGATACAGTTCTTTATTCATTTTGCTAAAATTACTTGGTAGGGGATTATCATAGACCTTAGTTATATAATATTTTTTATTCTTATCATCTCTTATGTCACAAAACCTGCTTGCTTTTTCAAGTACACGCTTTTTTTCTGTCCCAATAAATCTGCCATTAACAGCATAATTTTTTTGGATTGTAGGAGTGCCAAATATTTCTACTAAACGTTTTTCGGATATTGCACGTGGTTTCAAATTCAGTTTGATAATTTTTTCTTCCGTCATACAACAAAAAATCCTTTCTTTTAAAAAACCTCCAAAATCATTGTTTTTTAACGGTATATAGGGCAAAATTTGAATTTCGTATCATTTTTTTTGTCATAAATATATTATATATATTATATATGAAGAAAAAAATGATTCAAATTGCCACTTTTTCACGCTATACCGTTGAAAAACCCACTTTTTTTAGGTTTTTAACTCAACGAGCGAAAAATATTCTAAATTTTTCTTTGCTTTTGAACAGTGTTTTCTCTTACAAGAAATTTTATCTTGCTCCTTTCTTACTATAATTATATCACACTAATTACTTTTTGTCAATCAAAATATTTTAAAAGACCAATTTTTTATTTGCTGTTTACTTTTTCGTTCTTCGTCACCCCTGACAGTTCTAAAAAACAAAGACGAAAAATATACCTATTCGGTAAAGATGATTTTTTTATATATTACTTCTGTATAATTCCTTTGGTTTTATCGGACTTTTTTAGTCTTTATAAATTCGTTTTTGATTCTTTTTCAAGCCAGAAAGTTAAGCATATTTATGCCTTTTTTGATAAGTTCGATAATACATAAGCTTTTTTCGAGGATTGTTTCAAAGTTTTTACCTCAAAATATGTTCTTTTAGTTGATTTTGATTGTTTTTATAAAAGCAAATAGAACAAAATACTCGGAAATTACTTTTGTACACCGAACCCACTCTCCGAACGAAAGAGAAGAATTTTTGTTAAAGAAAAGAAAGAGAAAATTTTTTCTGTTATGAACAGAATGAAACTACTTCTACCTAAAAGTCAAGAACAAATCCGACTGCAAATGTAAACCTACCCCCCCTACAAAAAGGGCGGGGGGGACTTGCTTTTTGTAGTATAAAAGCAAGTAGTGTCACTGTACTATGCAAATAATACAGTACAATTTTTTCTTCCTGACTCTGCTTTTTTGTGGCTCTGGTGTAGCTCCCACACCAGCACAGCAAAGGGCATAAGATATACTACAAATCCTACTTATTTACTATGCTTTTCGCTCGAGTTACCGAACCGCACCCCGAATCGAATATGACAAATTTGTTACCAAAATAACAGATTTGTAACATTTGCCTTTTCTCCCCCTCTTTTCTGCCTTTTCCCCCCTGCCTATATCGCATGGTCTATGACACTTTAGATGACTAAAGCGTTGCCCGCTTTTTTCAGCCGTCTTTACCGACATCGCACACAGTACCACATATAAGCCTGCTACAAGCTTTTTACCCCTTTGTAGTATACTTTATATGGCTGTATACAAGCACGCTGTAAAAGGCTTTTAAACGCACTCCTGCGGGTTTGGCTCCGGCTCTCCCTCTGACCCTCTGCGGGGCTGACTCAGCACATCGTGGCTCAGGCAGTACTCCACACAAAGTTTACACAATTTACTAATTGATATGTTTTTGCTGTCTGCGTACGCCTTTATTTGTGCATAATCACCAATTTTTGCTTGATATGTGATTGATTTATAGTGATTTTGATTATACTTTTTGTTAGCTTTTCTTCTTGCAGGGGTTGTTTTAAGTAAATCATTTTCAGACATAATTATTTTTTACTCCTTTTTATGTGCATTTTGTACAATTTGAGTGTACTGCAATAGTGTATGTTTGTGTACAATTTTTCTAAAAAATGCTTGACTTTTCCCTGATATTATGGTATAATAATATCAAGATAAGAGATAAGAACAAAGAAAAAAAAGCGGTAAACAGCAAGTTTTGATTGTGCTGATAACAGAGTGATTTTTAAAAGTCTTAATTTTATCTGTTGGCATTACCACACCTTGAAAAATATTATGCCGTATCTGGCTTTAGTCAAGATTGATTTTGCGGTCTATGCAGTACAAAGCAGACTTCAGGAGTAGCTGGCTTTTGCTGATGTTGTTTTCAGCACAAAAAGCATCTATCTTTTCATAGTCTGATATGCGGGCATTTACTGAAAAAGTTTTGTAGGTCTTTTCCTTATACTTTTTTTCGGCTCGTTTTTGTGCATCGCTCCTCAAAAAAATCACCTTCTTTCTTTGGTAAAAGTGCATAAAAATTTATAGTAAACCACTATAAAAAATTTATGAAAAATATCAAAAAAGTACTTGACAAAAGCTTAAAAATATGGTATAATATAAGTAAAGAAAGGGCAAAGAAAAACCCCTTAGCCGATACAAGAAAAGATTGTACCGCTAAAATTTAAAAGTTAAAGTTGTTGCATAATAGCCCTGAAAAGAGGCGTAAAATTGCGACACCGTTATACCCTGATGAAGTTTCCCAGTAGCTCCAAACTGGAGGTTTAAAAGTATCTATAACTGCACCTTGAAAACTTTATAACATCCGCATCAATGGCTGTGAAGCCCTAAATAGTACTTTTTGCGGGTAAAAAATTGAGGGTATATTATACGCTCACGCTGTTTGAAAGTTTCAGCGATACAAAAAATCTGTCTGTTGCACTATATAAAAGCCCCCTTGAAAAATAATTCTTTGCATCACTGTTATATACAAATGTGCTGAAGTGCTTTGCATCATAAAATCAAGAGAGCTGGCTAATGCCCTCCAATTTGAAGCAGTCGCTTGACTGCTTAGAGCCTATATGTTTACTATATCATATAAGCTGTAAAAAGTCAAGAGGCTTTTTTAAAAAACGAGTAGAAAATTTTCATAATTTTTTGGAGGTATTATTATGACTTATGCAGAATTCAAGAAAACGTACTCTTACGCACTGAAACATTATCCGAGCGTTAGCTCCATCGAGCTTGATGCTCCTGTAACTGTAAGCATTGAAAAGCAAGAAAAAATCAATGGACGCTGGATAACATCTGCTGAAAAAGTAGAAAATTTCACAGGCGAAAATTATCTGAACACTGTTGAGGCTATCCCATTTTTTTTAAATTGGGGCGGTTCTGAAAAAGTTTCAAAGGCATACACAAAATACGGATTAATTCCTATTGAAATTGTTTCAACTTCTCCTGATAAAAACGAAAGAACAATCAGAAAATTTTCATTTTGAATTTTTATCTACGGTTTTTCTGAAGTGTTTTTACCTATAAAAGCACTATCCCATAGGCGAAAGCCTAATAGCAAAAATCATATCGAATTTTTTGGAGGTATTACTATGAAAATTGATTGTAAAATTGTAGTCACACGTGAGGACGATTATTGCAACCTTGAACGCTGGGAAATCACCGTTGACGGCGAACTTGTCGGAAGTGCGGTTGTTCAGAATTTCTTTAGCAAAGAAGATGACGGCGTGTATATATCCCGTCTTGATATTTATGATGAGTATCAAAATCACGGCTATGGCACAGAGCTGTTAAAGACTATGTCAAACTATTACCGCAATTGCTTAGATTGTGGCTTATGCAATGTGTACATTTGCCCAGATAATGAAGATGCCCGTCGCCTTTATGAAAGATTAGGAGAAAAAGCCGAAAATTATCCAGAGTGTTATGGCTATCTGGATTGTGGTTTTGGCGTGTACGATATGACATGGTGCGGATAAAACAAAATCCCCTGATGAGTCTTTGAAAATTAAGACGAAATGCCCTATTAAAGGGCATCGGGATTATTCCCATTGCAAAAACCGAATTAAAAATTTTGGAGGTAAAAACTATGAAAATTGAAAAAGGCTATAATCTGACTAAAAACAAGTGGCACACTTTTGGAGCTATCAGCATTTATGTTGATGAAAACGGTATGATTACAAGAGCAACTAAAAATCACGGACAGCTCCCTGCTGCTGTATACGCTTCTTCTCCGTACGGCGGACTTGACAATATTATGCCTTGTACCCGTGCAGAGTTCAGAAAAAAAGGCACAGTTTTATAACTGCAAGTCGAAACGGAAAAGAAAATTTCTTTTCCGTCTGTATGAGATGACGACTTATACACTGATGATGGCAAGTCAAAACGAATACGATTATTTTTTGGAGGTATTATTATGAAAATTAACGGACTTGAAACAAATTACAACAGTTTCAATCTTTACGAGGGTGAAAAGGTTATTTTCCACACCGAACGCCCTTATGCCCTTGACTTTGAAATCGAGGACATAAGCATCAGAAACGCCCGCAAAATCGATTTCAAAAAAGGAGATGTTTTCACTGTTAAATCTTCGGATTTTGAAACAAGTTTCAGAAATGGAAAAGATATATATGTGCCAGCAAGTGCTATTTCTGTTGCAAAAGTTGCGGAAGTGGTTCACAGCAATAACAACGGAGAAGTGCAGTATATCAATGAATATGCTCTTGATTTTCATTGTAAGGCTTTTCACTGGATTTCACATTATGAGAAAATTTATGATTTTCCTAAAAATACTCCGCTTGAAGATTATGATAAAAACGGAAAATGGTACAACGGTTTCCGCATTGACTGCAATACATACGATACACACAAAGATAAAAACGGCATTGATTATGTTGTGAAACGTTGGAAAACATATGAAAGCATTTCAAAAATTACTGTCAGAGGCGATTATATTACACGTTCAGAAAAATCAGCAGACAGAATAGAACGTGAAAAGCTTGCAGAAATTATAAATTCCTGCTTGTATAGCAACAAGACTATAACGCATTATGAAGTTGAAAAACTTCTTGACAAATTGGATATAAAAGTAAAGGCATAATTCTACATACAATCTTTAAAATAATGGAGGTATTAAAAAATGAAAAAGAAAGCATTATTAAAAAACGCCTGCTTGTATGCTTTTGTAAATCGTTGTGAAACTTTTATTATCGAACACAAGGACGGCAAAAGAACATATTGTAATTTAAAAGCATTGAATTACATTGCCAATACTTTGCGTGAAAACATAAAGGTATTGTATAGTATTGAGCGTGGCAGAAATGAAAGCGTTTCAATTTTTGATATGAATAACGCTAAAAACGGCTATTACTATTACAATGTTGTTGACAATGAATTTTTTAAAAAATAACTTCTGCACAGTTTTCTAAAGGATTTTCTGTAAAAAAAGTCCTTTTCCAAAGGCATAAGCCTTACTATAAGCATATCCACAAAAAACAGCCGAAAGGCAGAAAGAAAAAGAGGTATAAGAAATGAAAGTATCAGAATTTATGGAAATGTTCACATCTCCTGAAACACAGCATTTTCAGATTTATGACAACGAGTTGGAAGAAGTCGTATTTTCCGGCTATATATGCGAACTTGTTGAAGAACTTGAAAATGCAGAAATCACAAGCATAGACAATCTTTCATCAGCAGACATCGTTCTGAATGCTGATGTAGATGTTGATGTTGATTTCTAATGCAGAGCAATTCAGGCGGAGAAATCCGCTTGAAGTAATGCAGCTTGATGGAAACGTCAAAAGGTTGCAAGCCCTTATGAAAATTTTAGGAGGTATTCAGAAATGGAAAAAACTAACAGTTATTATGGCTTTACTGACAAATGCACACCAATGCAGAAAGCCAAAAAGGAAGCCCAGCTTGATAAGCTTTTTAAAAACGGCGGAGAAATAATGAGATTTGCAGATTTTGCAATATGTATGACCTTTGAAAAAGGCTATAAAGGTACTACTGAAATCATTACCCACGGTATGATAAATGGCTATTTTGGAAAAGAGTATGGAAAGCTTTCAAAGCCAAAAACGGAGTATTGTTTTGGAAATACCGAAGATGGTTTTTACATAATCAATAAGACTTTGTTTGATTATTGCAATTACATAGCGAACACATTTAACTCTTTTGAAGAAGCTGAAACATATGCAAAAGCAGAAGCAGAAAGAAAAGCTGAGCAGGAAAAACTTGCTGAAAAAGCAAGAATCGAAGCAGAAAAGGCTGAACAGGAAAAAGAACAGCAGAAAATAGCGTTTGATAATTGGCTTTTTTCTGAATGCAAAAAATACATAGGAACTAACGAGGAAAAATTATGCAAAAAGATATTTACACATTACTACGGCGAGACAGCAGCAAAACCTATTTCTGTCGTTGGTGTAGTAGTTCTTGCAAGGAACATTAAAAATCCTATGTGCAGGCAGGAACTTATTGAAAGATTGCACAATAATAACAAAGCAAGCAACAAAGTTTTTGAGTGCTTTACAGGTATCAAATTACCAAAAACTTACAAAGAAAGAATAAAGGTGCTTTCAGATATTCAGCCTGAGCAGTATAAAGGTATGACAGAATTTAAACCGAGGGCAAAAAAAATGACTAAAGCGGAAATAATTCAAACAGCATTAAACCGCATCGAAACAACCAACATTAATTTACTTGATGGAATGACTTTGTTCATTGATGATATTTGCTACAATATTTATGTCAACGATGGAAAAGCGGATATTGATATTATTGACTAAGCAAACAACAGGTATAGCGGAAACCTTAAATTCCGCTGATATTCTCCAAATATCCGCACGAGGATATGGGGAGAACCAATAAAAAATAATACGCATTGTGAGAAAAAAACAACAAGCGACAGAGTTTAAAACTCGGAAAGATTTAAGAGGTTTGAAAAAAAGATATGAAATATGATGTAAAATGGTTCAGATACCCACACGGTATTGAAGGTGAAGAAATGATAGCTAACTGGAGAGAATTTGACAGCTTTCCAAAGGCTCTTGCGTTTCTTGAAAAGCGTGTTGAAATAATCAGGTCAATAAACTGGGCAGGCGGTCATATCGAGGATGAAAAAGGCAACTGGATATATGATATTACAGATTGCGGTGAAGTAATAGACAACAGAAAATTAGAAGAACCACATACGAACAGCGGATTTATCAATGCTTTTAAACAGCACAAAATCCTATCTTCCCTTTACCATGACTACATATCTATTGACACAGAAACAGACTTGAGGAAGCGTAAGATTTCGTTTGTTGATTATCTTGCTATACCGGAAATTTTTGGGGAAATTCAACGCTGCGGGACAACCAAGTGTTTCGCCACGTCAATAGCGGAATACTTCAAGAAGCATGGATTCATCGTTGAGCTTGAGCCTGAGGGCGTAAATTACGACATAAGTATTTAAGGAGATAAATTATGATTAAGGAAAATTTTAACGGCAAGGTTTACACAGCCGTTTCAGATGGTGAGTTGATTTGTATTATTGAGCGAATTGACACAAACACATATCATGTAAAAAACAAATTTACTGATATGACCGCAGAAATAATTCCGCTTGATGAATACAGAACTCAGCAAAGATGCCTTGAGCATAAAAGAGTTGGAAAAGACGGAAAATTTCGCAAATCAAAAGCACTCATTGAACATAATCTCAATTGGCTACAATGGATGCTTGAAGAAAAGGGATTTATTCGCAGAACAAAGCCAATGAAATGCTAATTTTATGGAAAAATAATTATTGAAAAGCAGGTGATAAAATGTTTTTAGTGTGGGTAGCAATATTCTTTGCCTGTTGCATTGCAGAGAATATTTCAGAGTCTATCAAAAGTTATAACTATCAGAAAAAAGGCGGATTTAACAAAGAATACCCTCAGTTCAAAAATTTAGAACATTGGGGCGAAAATCAAAACAAAAAGTAACAAAAAATACTTGACAAATTAAGAGAAATATGATATAGTAAAGGAGTAAAATATGGACAATATAGCAAACGAATGTAAACTTTGTAGCAACTATAATTTCAACAAAGTTGCTGTAGAAAAAATTTTAGGGCAGTATGAAATATGTCTTCAGTCCTGTGTAATTAAGGAAACAAACTTTAAATATTGTCCTTTTTGTGGTAGACCAATAGCCAATAAAACAAAGGCAAAATCAGAAAGTGGAGAGCCAAATAAGCATAAATTATAATGGAGGTTTTTATTATGAAAGAGAAAACAAAAAAATGTAATGATTGTGAAGAAATCAAGGTTGAATTTCTTGGCGGAGAAAGCAGAATCAGCAGAGAAGCAGTAAACTACATGCTTGCAAAGGCTACTGACGCAGAAGGCGAAGAAATCGAGCTTTACGCAGAAGCAAAAGCTTCAGATTATGAAACAGAAATTGAAGGTGACTTCAATGAAAACGATTTTGACGATTACTCCTACCCACTCCTTAAAGCAGATATCATAAAGCAGGCAAAGGAAAACGGCGTAGATGTAAGCAGATTAAAATTTTACTGGGACTAACGATTATAGCACCGATTGCAAATTGTTAATCGGTGCTTACATTATACATACAGCACATCGAAAGGGGAAATCTCAGATGAGTCCAAGGTTCAAAAGCACCAAAAGAAAAAAATGGTTTCAGAAATTTGCTGCTGTAATATTGGCGGTATCTATAATCGTTATGTGCAATGATATTAACGACTGGACAACCGCTGTTATTCTGTTACCAATAGCAATTTTTACTTTTTTTACATCAGCTAATGTTTTTACAGGTGAGGCGAAAAGAAAATGAATATGGACATTTTAATTCCGCTGTTTCAGGGTAATGTTGCAGAAGCAAGAAATTATTGTGAGATTGCAAAGCAAACTGAATGGCAAGAACAGGAAATAACAGAAACAGCAAAACCCAAACAAGATTTGATATTATTTAAAGTAAAAAAATACAATTTCAAAAGACTTACAAAAAGAAAATAAATATAATTTCTGCTGATGTATATCGGCAGAAAATAACACAGCAATGACCGCACGAAGTTAAAGCTGTGCCAATATATAAATGGAGGTTTTTATTATGGAAACAAAAAAATGGAGTCCTGCAATTGTACCTGACAAGGATTTCAATAAGACTAATGTATCAGGAATACCAACGGTTGATGAAATCTTGAAACAGATAAATAAATTTTCAGGCAGAACCAGCCACACCGAATTTCTGTCTGATGTGCTTAGATGTGGTGCTTATGCAATATCCAACAAATTTGATAAAAGCAAATATGAAGAACGTGAAGAAGATTATAAGAAAACCATCAATAAGTACAACAGCAAAGACAGAGAACTCATAGCGGAAATCTTTGCTAATATATATCTTCTGCTATCAAATCAGATAAACATAGGATTTGCTGATTATTTGGGGCAGATATATATGTTGTCCAGCACAAGCAACAATAAAACAGGGCAGTTTTTTACCCCATATAACGTTTCTATACTTTGCTCAGAATTAACAATTACTGATAACTCTGTAAAAAAAGCTATTGATAATGATGAAATTTTAACTATGCACGAACCTACTTGTGGTTCAGGCGGAATGATTTTAGCCTTAGCAGACACCTTATACAACAAATATCATTTTAACATAGCGAGGAATTTGTTTGTAGAATGCGGAGACATTGACATCAGGTGTGTACATATGGCATATTTACAGCTATCTTTAGCTGGAATACCTGCTATTATATACCACAGAAACAGCTTGACTTTAGAAACATGGGACAAATTTGAGACTCCTGCTTATATAATGCAGTACCACAGATTTGCGAAATTTTCAGAAAATGGGAAAGGAAAATAAGATTATGGAACTTGCAAAACTTAACGAAAATACAGACAATAACAAAATTCTTGTAAATAGGAAATGTTGCTTTCAGAATATGAGAGCAACAGAATATACCGCAGAGCTGGATAAAATATCCGAAGCGACAGACGGCAACACACATAAGGGAATGAGTAATTTCCCTATTGATGTGTACAACAGAATGATAGAATATAGTATACAGAACGGGAAAATTCGCAATGCTATGTTAATGATTTGTATGGCAAACTGGGGCATGAGATATAGTGACCTTGTAAGAGTTCGTTTTGGCTACTTGTTTGATAGAAACGGGCAATTCAAAGAGTGTTTTTCTTTACCAAACGGAGAGAAGAAAACAAAAAAAGCTGTCGTGTACTATAATAACGAGGCAACGAATACAATTATCGGAATGTATTTGCAGAATAATCCTGATAAAACAAGATTGGATTTTCTTTTTACTTCCGAAAGCGTAACAGGCAACGCACCTGTTGGAATTTTAAGGGATATTGAATCAGCAGACTTGTATAACTATAAAATAGAATCCATTCAAAAAGCCTTAAATAAAGTTCCTGATACAGAGAAAAGACTTTTGCAGAAGTATGTTGAGGGGAAAATTACAGATGACAATTTTAATTATATGTCTGATGTAATCCGCAAAGAAAAAACTACTCTTGAAAATCAACTTGAAGAACTTGTGCAAGCAAAGTTTGATTATGTAAGCCCAACTCCTAATGCGGAAAAAATTTATATTCAAAAACCGTTATCGCATACAGCCGGAGAAAACATCATCAAAGACACTTTAAAAGCCATCGGTATAAATCCTAAAAACAGAAAAAATCAGGCAGATATACAAACAACAGCTCTTAAATACAATACTCATTCTCTCAGAAAAACTTTTGCAGATTGTTTTATCAGTACAGGAGAGAGATTAAAAGATAATGGCGAGCTGAATTTTAGTAATACCATTATGGATTTACTTGTAAACAAATTCAAACACAGTAGCAAAAATGTGACAGCACATTATACTGATGCTCAAGAAAGAACCTTTAAAACCATATGTCAGAATATGAATATCGGACTTGAAATTTTGCAGAAATATTGTTAACAATTGGCAACAGACAGTAATGGAAAAAATTGCTGTCTGTTTTTTCTTATATCTTGACATTTAGGATTTTGTATGGTATAATTATAAAAAATAAGAAAGGTGGTTATGCAATTTGTCTAAATATAGAGCCTTCAAAGATTCGTGGAGCGTAAACAGCTTTAGGAAAAGATACAACAGGGGAGAAATCAATTTCGATAATCCTATACAAAGAGGTATCGTATGGAATAAAAAGGACAGTTCTCTGTATATTCACAGCTTACTATATGATGTACTTATTTACCAGAAACCATTTTTGATTTCTCGTAAAGAAAACGGCTGGGACGTGTTGGACGGCAAGCAACGTGGAAACACTTTAGTAAGATATGTGGCAAATGAATTTAAATTAGTAGGATTAGAAAAAGAGCCTTTGATTTCAGTAGACGGAAAAGAATATAGTGTTAATGGCAAATTTTTTGGACAACTTCCAGAAGATTTGCAGATGAAAATACTGGATTTCCAGATTGATATTGCAATGCTTGAAAACGCTCCAGTTGAAATTGAATCTTTGTTTTTTAATCGTTCTAATAGTGGTAAGGCAATGTCATCAATTGACCTTGCAAGGTCAAAAAACAAGAGTATTAATGCTGTTAAGCAGTTAGCAAAACATAAGATGTTTGAAGTAATGTTTTCTCCTGTGATGTTACAGAAATTTGCACAGGACGAAATCATTGTAAAAACTTGGATAGCATTGAACGAAACAGATATTGATTATTCTTCTAAACATTACACTAATCTGATGGAAACACTGAATATCACAGACGAAGATAGTGTCGCTATATCAGAGCTGTATGATTTTATTTTGGAAGCTTACAAAAAGGTACTTATTGTAGAGTCTCCATGGGCAACAAAAATGATGAAGAAAGTATTCTTTTTAAGTTATGTGCCATTTTTAGATAAATTTGATTCTCCTGAATTATTTGCAAAATGGGTATTAAAATTCTTTGGAAATGTACCAGAAGAATATAAAAAGCTGGCAACAGACGGCACTAATCACAAGAGCCAAGTTAAAAAGCGTTTAGAGTTCATCAGGGAAAATATTGATGAATTTTTAGAGAACCAGCAGTCAAGTTGATTATAGAGGTGTGAAATGAAACAAGGCGAAGAAGAAGCGATGAAAATTTTGAAACATAAAGGAATTGTGTTTGATACTTCTTACTGTGATAACAATCAAACAAATTCAATGCCTGACCTGAAATACTTGAACGGCGGATATTTAGAAGTAACACATACTAAGCACAATCATTCTGTTTATTTAAAGCAAAATCAATATTTTCAAAAAATAGAAGAACAGGATATAAATACAAAAGAGTTTGAGCGTGCAAGCCAAAGATTGTGGGAAGATGATTATGAAAAAGAAGATGGCGAATTTACAGAAGATTCCAAAAAGCAATATCTGAAAGATTTTGATATTTGTAAACAGTTTTTAGGCTGGAATAGCAAAGAAAATCAATTTGGGAGTGAATTTAAAAGTACTCTGCCGGTTGCAGAAATGAGTCCTGATAATATTTTGCAAGAAATTGTTGACGACAAAGGAAGTAAGTACAAAGACAGGAATATTGATTTGTTTATTTTTGTAACACAAGAAGAATATAATAGTATGATGTGGCTAATTTCGACAGCGGAACAAAACAATGGAACAGCAATAAATTTTTTACGTTGTATATACAATAGTCCGTTTCCATTGATTTATATCTGTGTATGGGACTTGGTGTCACAAAAATACAATCTGGAAAATCCTACTCTTATAAAGTTTTGGAAATGCGATAATGGAGTCTGCTGGGAAAGAATATAATGCAATAATAATATGCCCCACTTTTGATGTGGGGTATTATTTTTTTATTTGCAAGAAAATAAGTGTTTTTGAAAATATTTGTATTGACAATTCAAATAAAGTGTGTTAGTATTATATTAATGGATATAAAAAAACAACATAGAGAGGATTTTGTAAAATGACTTCAAAAGAGTATTTTAGCAAACTTGAAGAAGTGTTAAACGAAAACAATCTCCACATATTAGAACAAAATTTAGATGATGATTTGATTTACCTCTTTTTTATAAAGGAACTTCCTAAATGGAAGTTTGGAATATGGTTTACTTTTTGTAATGATGAATATAAAGACCAAATAGCAAGTGTGGAAATTTTTACACGCCATATTGATGATTTAGATAAGTTCAAGCCATCTCGCAGTTTTTTTGTAGAATGCGAATCTATTAAACCGAATATAAATTATTCTTACTTATCTACTATTGACTATGTTGTAGGTATAACAAAGCTAATTAAGCACTATCCTCTGTTAGCTTATCTTTCATCATATAATATGACTTGGAAGTGTGTGAGCAATAATATGTTGTGGGAATATATTAAACTTCGTGTAACAAACAAGAAGTGCGAATTAGAAAGATGGTATGAGACGGATTTCAAATATAATCTGACATATTTACAACTTTGTAGATTAAAAAAGAAACTATTAAAGTTCAGAGGCGTTACAAGTGTACACATATATGATAGAAACAGCGAAGAATCAATATGGATTCCCAGATATGAGATGATTGTTTATGTCGATGAAGAACAGATTGATTCCAAAGTAATTGGCTATGTTTACTACTGTTTGTCTGGAAAATTCCGTCAGTTCACTAATGCAAATATAATATTTGGAAGTTCAGACGGAACGGAAAGATTTGACTACGAACATTGTCTCGAAGATTATTTTGACACATATGGCTGGAAAGCAAAATTATTTGGCAAGAAAAAGTATATTAATAAAATGAAAAACAATTATGTTATATAAAAGGAAAGGATTTTGTATTATGAACAACATTATTAACACAGTTGAAATCAATAACGAAAACGGAATTTTAACAGTAAGCAGCTTACAGATTGCTGAAAACTTTGAAAAACAGCACAAAAACGTTGTTCAGGCTATTGAAACTTTTATCGGACAGACATCGGCTGAAATTTCAGCTAATCTTTTCATAGAAAGTAGTTATGCTGATAGCTATGGAAGATGTCAGAAATGTTATGAACTTACTCGTGACGGATTTTCACTTCTTGTTATGGGATTCACAGGTAAAAAAGCACTTGAATGGAAACTTAAGTACATAGAGGCTTTTAACCTTATGGAAAAGAAAATTAAAGAACTTGCAATTCAGCAGGACAGCTATATGATAGAGAACCCAGCGGAAAGAGCAAGACGCTGGGCAGAAGAATACGAAGAAAAAATGAGACTTCAAGCGACTATCGAGGAACAAAAACCAAAAGTATCTATTGCCGATACTCGTCTTGAGAAGAAAGGCTGTTATTCTTTGACTGATGTAACGAAAAGCTTACATCTCAAGCGTGGGCAGATAACTCGTTGGGCGAGAAAGCAAGGCTATTTGCATAAAAAGCTGTCAGAAGTGAATAAAAAAGGTGAAAGTTTTTTCAAGGTCTATTCTTCTGACGGAATACATAATCAGATTGGTGTAACGGACAGTGGCTTATCCTGTATAAATAGAAATTTAGCAGAAATAAAATCTTGTTAAAGGAGAATTTGAGATGAAAAATATTGATTTAAATTTTTCAAACAGTAAAGGTACTTTTAGTTATAATAAGTACCTTGCACACGCCATAGGATTACACGAGGCTATTATATACTCGGCTTTGTTTTCTAAATCCGGTTGTGGAAATCCTAAAGCAGCAGAATGGTTTGAATATACTGTTGATGATTTATATTCAGAAACCACCTTTTCAGATAGCCAGCAAAGAAAAGCTATCAAAAAATTAGTTGAGTGTGGTTTGATAGAAACTAAAGTTAAAGGTGTTCCACCAAAGAGATATTTCAAAATTTGTGACACATCAGAAAATACATATCAGAATGAAAGGAGAATACATAATGTATCAGATTGATTCAATTCTTGAAGTAATGAACCACGACAACACCATCTCTCTTAATCGTTATCTTGTCGAAGTAATCGGTCACTGTGAGACTGCTATTTACTCTGCATTAATTTCAAAATTTGTTTACTACAACAGCAAAAGTATGTTAAAAGATGATGGCTCTTTTTTCTCTACTATCGATGACTTAGGAGAAAGTACAGGTTATACTGACAGGCAACAAAGAAAAGCTATTAAGAATTTAGTGTCATACGGTTTGATTAAAGTTGCACTCAAAGGGATTCCTGCAAAAAGATATTTTAAAATTTGTGATGATGTAAGTGTTCTGGAAGAACTCCTTGAGAAAGGCAGAATTCTCAAAGAACAACGTTGGGGAGCAAATAATTGCAACAACGAGCATAAATCGATGTTACAAAAGTGTGTATCAAGTTATAGCAAAAGTGCAAAACTTGACAACACAAAAGTGCAAAACTATTATAATAATCCTAAAGGAATAAATCCTAAGAGAATAAATCTATCTTCTCCAGAAGCACAGGAAATTTCTGAAACCACAACAGAACCAAAAACTAAATCCGAAGAAGAAAGAATGATTGAAGAAGAAAAGAAAAAAATATATTCTGAAATCAAAGACTTATCAGGAGATAAAAAAACATTTACAGAAAGAGTATTCAAAGCTTTATCAGATATAGCAAAAAGAAAAGGACTTAACTTTAACGGAAGTCACATTACGGCTAAAAGTATACTTGATAATATAAAAGAAATCGGAACAACAAGAAATCTTTATCAGTGGATTTGTAACTTTGAGGACGAATGGGGCAATATTTTATCGGAAAATGCTACTAAAATTCGTAATAAAACAAGCTACTTTAAAACTTGCTTGGTAAATTCTTTGATGAATGCTATTGATAATCTTTCGGATATGGCTATTATCAAGAAGAACAAAGCAACTCAGAGTAACAATTCTTTTAATGGATTTAAAGACGCATTCTGTGACTTAGAGCATTTTGAAGAAGATTATGAAATTTTCATAAATAATTTCGATTCCAAACCGTATAGTAATACGGAGGACATAGAAGAAAATAACAATAATAACAATAACGATAATGAAATGAATATCTCTTTCAGTAAGAATGAGGAAGAAAAATATTCAGACAATATGAAATGGAATTTATGGACTCCAACATCTGCCGAGGACGAAAAAGAAATGATTAGAATTGCAAAAGGAGCTTGGACAAAAAGAGGATTTATATACTTCTTAAAACATTACACTTTGAAATTTGAGTGTAATCGCCCTTATTTTTGTTTGTAATTCAACAGCGTTTTCAACACATTGTTGAAAAATCAAAAGTTAAAGCAGGCTGTTTGTGAATAAGTAAATAACCATTTTTGAAATGAAGAATACAAAGGGGTGAAAAATTTTTGGATAAGTGGAAAATCCAGATGAAAGCAGAACATAGATGTTTAGCTTGTGGGAAAGCAGACGAAAGAACTCTTTCAGGCAAAGCTTACTGCACTATCTGTGCTGAAAAGAACCGTCTGTATATGCGTGAGCATCACAGAGCCAAAAAGCGTAGCAAGAAGATAAACAATATGCAGAAGATTAGTGAAATCGTAAGACTTGCTACTGCCGAAGGCTTATCATATGGACAGTACGTTGCAAAGCATAGAGGAGATATGCTCTAATTCAAAAGGATTTGACCTGTACAGCCGTTTTGCACAGCTCGGCATATACTTATATGGCTAAACGCAGGACAGCTGTAAAAGGCTTTTAAATGCAAAACAGGAAGGATAGTAAAATGTATAGACGGGCATATTTTAAAGCATTACTTGATATGTATAATCTCATTGCAAGAGAGCAGAAAACTTTTAAATTTTACAGAATAGACAATAGTGAACACGTATTAAAGATGATTAAATTTTGCATTGAAAACATTGAAGATATGATGTTATATGGTGACGAAATTGAATTTTACTATGAAATTTTGAATAAAACAAAAGGCAAAAAAAGAGAAGCCAATTTTTTAAAACTGGACTCCGAAAAAATAAAAAAAGCAAAGCAATTAAAGAATCAAGAACTTGCAAGACCGTATAGCTATCTGAGCGTTCTAAGAGAAAAGAATTTCTTACAAGTACAACATCTTTCTCACTGGTTTGAATATTTTTATGAAGAATATAAAGACAAGCCTCTCGAACCAAAAGCAAAGGAATTTTTTGACAAAATATGTGAAGAAAATGATTTAATCACGAAAAAATTGAAACGTTTGATTTAATAATCGGAGCAGAACGAAAAACAGGAATAAGCAACGGAAGCATTGTGGATTGCTTGCACGGTAGAAGAAAAACGGCAGGAGGTTATATATGGAAATACGAAGCATAATTTTCAGAGGAAAGAAACTTGATGACGGTGAATGGGTTCAAGGATATTACTATAAACTTGAAAAAGACAGAATGGTGATTAGCTCCTGCATTAAACGTGAAGCATATGAGGTTAATCCGGAAACAGTCGGACAGTTCACAGGTCTTACAGATGATATGGGAAGAAAACTTTTTGAGGGTGATATTGTAAAAGCCATTGATTCTTATACAGACGAGTGCGATGAGGAATCTTTAGGAGTCGTTAAGTTTTCAAGAGGTGCATTTTGTGTTGATTGGAATACCGCTTTTTATGAACCTTTGTTTCTGACAAATGACGACGACAAAGACCTTGTTGTTGTAGGCAATATTTACGACAATCCCGAACTTTTGGAGGTGAGATAAAAATGCCGAGATACATTGACGCTGAAAAAGCTGAAAAAGTTTTTAAAGATATATTCTGTAAAAACTGTAATTCTTATACTGGCATAAAGTGCTTTTGTTGCTATATGAGAGATGGTGCAGATATATATGCAGATATGCCAACAGAGGACGTTCAGCCTGTTGTTCACGCAAGGTGGATTATATGCAGTGATGGCTATTATCCGTATTGCTCCGAATGTAAACACGAACCGCAGGGCAGAGAAATGACAAAATTCTGTCCGAATTGTGGTGCAAAAATGGACGGTGATTGTTTATGATACTCACCCGTGAGGACTGCAAGCACTATAAAAGATGCTTGGAGAGTGATAGGAACTATAGTATATTGTGACAATATAAGGCAAATCAAAAATTAATTTTGAAAGGAAGAATTAAAAATGAGCGAAAACAAAATCGAAATCTTTAACAATGAGGAGTTCGGTACTGTAAGAACTCTCACAATTGACAACGAACCCTACTTTGTAGGCAAGGACGTTGCTGAAATCCTTGAGTATGCAGACCCTCAGAAATCAATCAAAATGCACGTTGATGAAGAAGATAAGCTGACCCGACAAATTGTCGTATCAGGTCAGAACAGAAATATGACTGTTATCAACGAAAGCGGACTTTACAGCCTTATCCTCTCCAGCAAGCTCCCGAACGCTAAGAAGTTTAAACGCTGGGTAACGGCTGAGGTTCTCCCCTCTATCAGAAAGCACGGAGCATATATGACTCCAGATACTCTTGAAAAGGCACTTTATAATCCTGATTTCCTTATCAGACTTGCGACAGAACTTAAAGATACTCAGGCACACGTCAAGCACCTTGAAGCAAAAATCGATACTGACAAGCCAAAAGTTATTTTTGCTGATGCCGTAAGCACAAGCAAGTCATCAATTCTTGTCGGAGAACTGGCAAAAATTATAAAGCAGAATGGTGTTAACATTGGTCAGAACAGGCTTTTTGCTTGGCTTAGAGATAATGGCTATCTTATCAAACGCAAAGGCACTGATTATAATATGCCGACTCAGTATTCTATGGATTTACAGCTTTTTGAAGTCAAGGAAACGGAAGTAACACACGCTGACGGGCATATAACAGTCAGCAAAACCCCAAAAGTTACTGGTAAAGGTCAGCAATACTTCATCAATAAGTTTCTGGGACAGTAAATACATAAAAATTAGAAAGGGATAAATTATGTGTGAAATTTGTGGACACTATGGTGCAGGCTGTTATTTTTATGTTCCTGAATCTTTAGTTCGCTGTGAAATTTGCGGAAACTATTACGATGAAAACAGGGGAGATTTTTACGACATCGATGATATGGCAATTTGCGAAAACTGCATAGACAGTTTCATTGAAAATTCATACATAGATGAAGAACCAACAGACGATATGATTTGTATTGTATGCGATGACCCTTGCGAAGTTAAGGGATACTATGTTTTTGACGAAGGCAAAGTATGCAGAACTTGTATTGACTTCTTCAAAGAACGCAAGAAAAGAAATGGCTGAAAGGAAGTAAAAAAATGATTAATCTTGACGATGTAATATCATATTGTGACGATATGATTAAGTTGATTGAAACTCCATATGAAACAAAAGGATTTGAAAATGAAGTAAAGAGTAGTTACATTCAGATTAAAAATTGGCTGATAGAATTGAAAGAGTTAAAATCAGGAGACAACAAATCGCCTGAGGGCAATTCTTCCGCATATAAAACACCTGATTGTAGTTGTTGTGTTCATCAGCTTGTTTGTAACTTTACTCCTGCAAAGGCATATCCAACACAGATAAAAGAGATAGCCTTGAAAAATTGTAAAAATTTTCACCATATCAATACTTGTGATGTAGATGTATCGGAGCTTGATGTTGCCATAGAATATTACAAGACACTTGCGAGAACAAGCGAATATATAAATTGTTCTAAAGCCGCTGATGAATACTGGCTGATTGTAGGTTGGTTAAGAGAACTTAGAAATTTGAAAATAGCAGGAAAGGGAATACAAAGATGACTTGTAAAGACTGTAAATATTGCAAACGTTGTGACGAAAGCGACAGAAATTACATATGCACAAGCTTTTGCAAGACTAAATTAACTGGCAAAATGCTTACAGTATCTAAAATTAGAGCAAAAATGTATGCTCCTGACAATGAAAGGATTGAAAGCAATGAGTAAGCCTTGGTCAAGCCAAGAATTAGAAACCTTAGAAGAAATGTGGGGTAATTTTGCTGTTCCTACTATCTCAAAACATTTAGGAAGAAGCCCCAATGCAATAATCACTAAAGCTCGAAAAATTGGTTTGGGAGCATTCTTAGACAATGGAGATTATGTGTCTTTTAATCAGGTTTTGAAATGTTTCGGAATAGAAAATTATTCGTACACAAGTGTAAATTGGATAAAAAATAAGGGATTTCCTGTACAGTATAAAAAAGTAAATAAATCTCGATTTAAGGTAGTCAAGATAGAAAATTTTTGGAAATGGGCAAAAAACAACATCGATTTAATAGATTTTTCAAGATTTCAAAAAAATACACTTGGCGAAGAACCGGAATGGGTCAATGATATTCGCAAAATACACGAAGATATGGCAAGCAGTTTCACAAGGAATACACCGTGGACACCCTATGAAATCGAACGTCTGAAATTTTTATCTAAAAGAGGCTATACTATGTTTGAAATTTCAAAAGACATTAGAAGAACAGAAGGGTCTATAAAAAGAAAAATGTATGATTTATACATCGAAACTTGTTCTCGCTCATCAAAGAAAAAATGGTCTGAAAAAGAAAAAGCAGACCTTAAGCAATACATTCTAAATGACTTGCCATATGAAATGATTTCTCAAAAGTTGGGCAGGTCTACTGTCAGTATTCGTTCATTTTTGCGATACACATACAAAACCGAAAGTTTGCCAAAAGTCAAACAGAAATTGGCAGAGTGGAATCAAAAAAATAGCCGTCTCAGTTGAGACGGCTCATACAATCATCGCAACATTATCGAAAGAGATTTTTGCTTTCTTGAATAAATTCTTGGAATTGTGCAAAAACCTGTCTTTCTAAAGGAGAAAGGAGAAATTTGTTTCTTCCATATAAAATTTCCATTCGATTGGCTCTTATTTGAGCTGACGTTGGAGAAATATTGCAAAGGTCAGCTATGCTTTTAGCCGTGTGAACATTTAGTCCCCACAAAACGCAAGCTGGAGCAAGAACTCCTATTGCGAATCGTTCTGCCTCATATTCACTTGCATTTCTTATTAAGATATGCCCTACTTCGTGTAAAATACTATATCGTTGTGCCTGTACTGTTTCTGAATCATCAACGATTACATAATATTTGCCGGATATTAACATATTTTTGGCACGTTCATTTGGTTTCAGTTTATTGGTAGTCAAGGAACTGTTTTTTATAATGGACAAGTTATAATGTCTGCATATCTGAGACACGTTGACCGGAAGTCTGTCTATCTGGCATTCGATTAAACAGTTCCAGCTTGCATCTCTCGCATTTTTGTACATTTCATAGTTCAAAAAAATCACCTCAAAATTATTATTTCAATTTTGAGATGATTATTGTCTGTAAAGTTTTAGTGCTTAATATTCATCAGTTGCATCGGGGGCATTTATAATATCACTAAAGTCACCAGTTTCTATCCGTGGTGGCGTATTGTCTGTACTTCTTGCCGCAACATAAGCTGTTTGAATTTTGATGTTTTTGTTATTATTTTCAGGTTCTATTTTCAATAATCTGTCAACAGCAAGCTGTACATCTGGATTATTTTTGTATGCCGTTAGTATTTCTTCGTCACGTCCGGTAATGTTTGGCTTTATAGAATTAGAAGTTTTTGTGTTATCAGTTTTGTCAAGAAGATAGCTTGTTGATTCAGGAGCATACTCTATAAAATCTTCTTCGGGGATATACTCTATTAAATCTCCAACAGTACAATTTAGTACTTTACACAATTTGTTTATTTGTTCTACTTTAACTGACAATGAATGATTATTCTCCAAAGCCGATAGTGTAGATGACCTTATGCCAGTTAGATTTATTAAGTCAGTTTGGGACATATTATCCTTTTTTAAACGCAATAGTTTTATGTTGAATTTAATCATATACATCACCTTGTTAAAAACATACAAAAAAATAAGATAAATTTTATCGGGTATTATATCGAATTTCGATTGACAAATTGCGAAATTCGTGATATACTTTATTTAAGATAAATGAAACACAAATTACAAACCCTTTTAATTTCCAATGCAACTTTAAAATTGTAGCACTAAAATTTAAGAATTAATATTAATTTTGCTATGCTCATCATATCACACATTAATAATAATGTCAAGAAAGAAGTGAAAAATCGTATATTATGGCAGACGAATACGGATAGACAAAAGATAGCCGTCTCAATTGAAACGGCTTATATAAAAGTAAAATTATGGAAGAAACTTAATAATTGTCAAAAATATTCGTGATAAGGTTTAAGTAATTCTATGTTAGTGTAGTTTTCATTCTGTGCAAAAGAGTTTATCTGATAATCTACATTGAGGTTTCCGATTTCGTCCTGTAACAACATTATCATTTCTTTTAGTGTATTGTCTTTTTGTACGCCATAAAAGTCTTGTATAGACATATAGCTTTCGTCTCCATATCTGTCAAAATCGTATGTTTCATCTATCGAGCTGTCTACTTGTAATCCCTTTACGTTTCCAAGCAAAGAGTAGTTCTTTGTTGAGTCGTCATATTTGAAAACAAAATAGTGTCTGTCGTTATATTGGTCATTTCCGCTTATAACACAAGTAGGATAACCAGAATCAGTTTCTCGATAATAAGATATATCATAAAAATCATAACTTATCATTGTGAACGATTTAGAGTCGCCAAAAAATCTGTAATAATATGTGAGGTTCTTTTGTTTAAAAACATCTTTACAATTTGATAAATATGACGACAAAACAATACATTGTTTTGTTTCCTGCTGTAAAGGAAAATCATCTTCTATTTTGTCTGCGATTTCTAATGCTTTATTTAAATCTCCTGTTTCAGCGGTTGAGTAAGCAGAACGTTTTAATTTGAGATTTTTATGTTGTGTATATCGTGGAGCAATTATTATTGATAAAATTATAGCAATAGCTAATACAAAAACAATAGCTAATACATATATTACTTTTGCTTTTGATTTTTTAATAGTTTCTTGAGGCATAATTGCACAACCACATTTTGAGCAGAACTGAGAATCAGCACTTATTTCTTGATGACATTTTGGGCATTGTTTAGAATCCATAATAGTCTCCTTATATTTGTTATTTTTGATTTTTGGGAATAAGCTCAATTTTTAGTTCACAATCCAGAGCTTCTGAAATCATTATCATTTTGTCCAGAGATATATTACTACGGTTTAACAGCTGGCTGACATTAGCGTTAGTAATATTAGCCTTTTTGGCGATGTCTCCTTGTTGTAAATTGTTGTCAACTAAAAAATGTTTTACGACATTTCCGAAAACGTTCATATAATCTCCTTTCGTACAAATTAACTAAAAGCACAAACAAATATTTGTATATTGTTTAGTTGCCATATATGTTGACAAATTGCCAAATATGCATTATAATATTAATTGAGATTGAAAAGTTCTTGTTTGGTATAGATTTGTGAAAAGCCAATAAAATCCTAATATCAGAACTTTTGCCCAGTTTCTCTGTCAATAAATGTGATTTCCATATCAAAGTCAAGGGCGTTGGCAAGTTTTTCAAGTTCATCTACTGAAAAGGTTCGATTTTTTATCTTTTTAGAAAAGTTTTGTTTGGACACAGAAAATTTTTCGGCTGTTTTAGTATCATTTAAACCCTTGTAAGCTTGTAATAATTTGATTTTTGTGATGAAATCCATTGAAACACCTCCAACTAATCAGTATTGTATTATACTATATTTTGAGTCTAAAGTCAATATCTAAATTATACAAATAATTATGAAAATTTTTGTAGATTATTTTGTAGCCTTAAAGTTGACAAAATAGCAATATTGTGATACAATGTAAAAAACAAGATGAAAGTGAAACAAGAAAATCAAATTATTTATACTGTCAATTTCACTAATTCAAAATATAACAATAAAAAGGCTTGTTTAGTTGCAGTCTCTATGAATTTGTTGTACCAAACCAATAATTGAAATTTTGTTTCTATCCTCTTCGGTAAATATCATCGGTGGGTACATTGGATTTATACTGATAAGCTTTATGCAATCCTTATCATACTCAATTTTTTTAACAAGTCCATCATTGTTGTCTATCAGAACTACTGCTATTGCATCATTATCTACGGACAGTTGCTTTCGGACAACAATTATATCACCGTCCTCTATTTTAGGGTACATACTATCGCCTTTGACTTTTAAACACATAATATTGCAAACATCGGCTGGATTGTTGACTCTCACAGGGTAATAGTCAATAACATCGTCAATAGCTGTTGTTCCAAATCCTGCTGAAACGCTTTCATAGACAGGAATTTGAAATATGTTTTCTGCAAATTGTTGTGGTGTGATTGTTTGAGATTTTCCTAATAGAGTTTCAGTAGATATTCCTAAAGCAGAAGATAGTTTTTCTAATGTTTTGGAACTGGGCATATTCCCTTTTTTCCAGTAAGAGCCTTGACTTTTACTAATCTTACATTTGTTTAGCAAAGCTGAAATAGTGGTATTTTGGCTTTTGCAAATCGTATCTAAATTTGTATAAAAGCACATAAAATCACCTCTTATATTTGTGCAACTACACAAAGTTTGAAAAATCAAACCAAAAGCCATTGACAAGTTTGCAATTTCAAACTATAATATAATCATAAATAATATAGAAATCCATAAATTTATAAAATTATATCACGTTTTGACATAGATGTCAAGATGAGGAAAGGAAATTTATTATGAACAACGTAAAAAAAGATTGTAATAAAATCGAAATCAAAGGGAAAATCTATACAATTGTTGACAGAGTAAGGGAGACATCTGACGTTAGAGAAATTCCCTATACAATCAAAAATTACGTTGAAAAGGTTGAAAATGAGAAGATAAACAGGGATAATAATATGAACCGCACCAGCGACCAGTGGACGAAGAAACAAAGCTCAAGATTTATAGAGGCTATTCTTCACAATCGTCCAACCGGAGAGATAGCTGTTGCAAAAAGAATGGATAATCATTGTTGTCGTACTTACATATTGGACGGCTTGCAGAGAACGACAGCTTTAACAGCTTTTCTGCACGATAAATTTTATCTGGATAAAAGAGCTAAAGCTATCTGGTGCAAATGTACAGACAGCGAAGGAAATACAATTGAAGAAACAATTGAAATCGCAGGAAAGAAGTTTTCAGAACTTCCAGATGTTTTGAGAGAATTTTTTGAAGAATATAAACTCAAAGTTTATATGTATGAAAATTTTGATGATGAAGAATTGGACGAAATGATTATGTCCGCTAACAATGGAAAACAACCGAATGCTTTTCAGAGGTTAAGATTCCTGCTCGGAAGTGACAATATGAAAGAATTACAGCCTATATGTGATAGCGATTTATGGACAGATATAAAGGGTTGTAAGGCTAAAAATGATGGCATTCTTGCCACTGTTATAAGAACTCTTATGCTGATGACTTGCTATGAATGTAAGAGTTTCGGTGCATCTTCGATGAATAAGTTTGTAATTGATTTTGATAAGTATGTAACACTCAAGACAATAAACCGATTGTCTGACCTTGTTGAACAGTTTGAAGAAATCAAACACGATTTAAGAGAAGAAGAACGTGAAAAACTTAACAGCATTACAATTCCAAATTATATTGTAAATTTGGATAGATTTAATTCTCAGAGCAAGAGTAATCTCAAATATGTGGATTTCCTTAGAAGATTTTGGGAGAACGAAGAATACATAAATTTTGAAAGCACTTGCGATGCTAAGATAACAGGTGTATCAGTCTTTGCTTATGACAGTGTTTTGGATAGACAATATGCTGTTGATGATTGTCTTGATGAATACAATACTAAAAATGTTTCCGATAACGAAAATAGTAATGCAAAGGCTGAATTAGATAATGATATTGTTTCTTGTGACAATAACGATACCACTTATTCGGAATTTACTGGTATAACCGATAAGTCAGACGGTGATTATGTTCAAACGGTATTGCCAATATACAAGGAAAGTAATATCAACCAAATAAATAATTGCTTGTGAGGTCAAATAAAATGGATATTGAAAAATTAGAGATGTCAAATAAAGTTGATGAGTTTATCGCAACTTTGTTAGATACAAAATACATAAAAGATATAATTGACACCTATGTTCTTGATGATAGAAAAAATGCTTTCTGTAAAGTTGAAGGAATGGTTGATGTCAGATTGAAAACAGAAAATCTGCCTATATTAAAGGAAATGAAACACGATGAAACATATGAAGTATTGTACATTCTGAGTAAATGTGATGAGGTTGCAATACGCATTTGTTTAGAGAGCAATGAAATAGTATCTTTAATAACCGTATTCGGCACGGCTTTACAGGAATTTGGGAACGACCTAAATGAAAACTTTCCGAATCAGACATATACATACATAGAAAAAATCAAAAAAATGCTAAGTTCAGCAGAACATACCTAAAAACTAACGAAAGGAAATGATTTTATGATTGGTAATGGTACAACAATGAGTCAAGTGTGTAATGAGGTCAAATATGGAGATATTTTCCTTGTTGACTTTGACGGAGCAAAGTATTCTGAACAGCAGGGGAAACGTCCGGCAATAGTTGTTTCTAATAATGTTGGAAATGAATATTCACCAACAATTCTTGTTGTACCTCTTACCACTAAAAACAAGAAAGATTTACCGACACATATGACTATCGCCCCCCAGAATAGCGGATTAAAAGAAGTATCAACAGCTCTTTTTGAGCAGGTGAAAGTCGCAGACAAGAAAAGAATTATCAAAAAAATAGGAAAATTGGATTCTTCTTTGCTAACTTCTATCAAAAACCACTTGACAAATGCGTTCGGATTTGGTATCATATAAAAAAGCAAGTACTAAATTTCAATTTTGAAAGTTATGTAAGGAGAAAATTAGAATGATTTTATATGGAGATGAGTTTGAAAAGGTAAATCCACCACAATACAGGCAGATTGCTATTTTTGAAAAAGCTCCGATGCTTTTACACGAAATGTCAGTAGATGAACTGTTGAAATTTATTGCACGAAATGGCTCAGCCAGTGTAAATAGGCAGTATTTAGCAATTCGTGATTATTTTAGGTGGTTGACTTTGGAAAAGGGTATTGATATGTCCTCGAAAAACCTCGACTTAAAGTTAGGGCGAAATGGGGTAAAAAAACATTTGGGATTTTTTACTTTAGAGGACTTAAAATCTGGAATTAATGAAGATTTTCAAAAAATTGATAATAGCGATATATATGTCGATTTTTCGGGATTGAAAGCTATTTTCTTTTTAGAATGGTATGGAGTTACCGCCAAAAATGCTATAAGTATTTTGTTGTCTGACGTATCCAATGACGGCAAAGAAGTGTTTGTCCCATCAGAAAATAGAAAAATATATATAGATGACGTTGATGTATCTCAGTATTTTGCCGAGTACAAACAGAAGATTGGACACAAGAAACACCCGTCATATAGTAAAATAACTTTATACAATCAGAACACTTTTTACAGGAACACTAACAGCAGGAGCAAGATAAGCGAGAAAACTATATACAATAACAGAAAATCGTTTGTAGAAATAACTCACGATATAAGAGTTCAAAACAATCGAATCTATCGCTCTGGTAGATTTTCTGAACTGTTTAATTTGGAAAAGAATGAGTTGATTAAAAGCAATGATATATCTGACATTTTAAAAAAGATTTACAATAAACCTAATATGGTTCAAAATGAAATAAATAGAGAACTGCAATTGTATTCAATTTATCGCAAAGAAATGTTAGACAGAGCATAGGGCAAGTTTTTTTGTCCTATGCCCAAATAATAGAAAATAGTCATTTTTAAAAATATTCATATTGACAATTTTCTTGTAGTAGTGTATAATATATATGTAAGGTGAAGTTAAATCGTAATGCGGTGTAGCCAAGGGGTAAGGCAACAGACTTTGAATCTGGGATTCCGCTGGTTCAAATCCAGCCACCGTAACCAATA
>ERZ808286.295-NODE-295-length-35685-cov-5.015577_pt1 | contig 35685 bp, 32 predicted proteins | sample MGYA00521276_ERZ808286 | MGnify/ENA primary metagenome ERZ808286 (study PRJEB31516, sample SAMN03275607) | gut metagenome | biome: mammalia-associated habitat; material: feces | host: Papio cynocephalus | place: Kenya | collected 2012-08-01 ... | reverse complement strand
CGCAGCCACGGCCATGCGTCCTTTTGAGAACCACTTGCAGATGAACTCCGCCGTGTTCCGCCAGGCAGTGCAGTCGATAAAATCAGCAGTTCGCTGTCCAGTCTGCTCGTTCGGTTTTCCGTCCCGTTCTACTGCCAGTGTGAAGCTGCAGCAGGCGACACCGGAGTTTGTGTGCCGCAGCTCTGGGTCTGCTGTCAGCCGCCCCATGATGATGCAGTTGTTCAGCATACGCCCAGCTCCCACTTCGCCATAATGTTCTGTGCGGCCCGCTCCGTCAGCCCGATAAAGTCCTCGTCCGTCGTCCCCATGAGAATGGCGTTGCCAACGATGACGTCATTGTAGGCAGCCGACAGATCTGTCGCCGTCTGATTGATCGGCAGGTTCTGCAGCTTTCCTTCCTCGTTGACGATGAGGGCGAGGCCGACGCCGGGTTCCTGGCTCCATCCCTGTGCCAGCGCTGTCGGCACCGCCTGGATGTGCCCTTCCACGATTTTCTGCATCTCTTCCAGGCTCAAACAGTCTCCGGGGTAGCAGTGCAGCAGAGCACAGGCCCCGTCAGTCTTAATGATGATGACGTATCTTTCCATGTCTTCCTCCTAGCTTTCGATCGCCGTCGTGATGTTGTCGATGGCGTCCTGCAGACTGTCGTAGGCGTCCGAGAGGTTGCTGCAGGCTTCGTCGGCCCGCTCATATTTCTCGCTGCCCTGAAGGTTCTCCGGCATATTGTCCCGGTACTCTTCTTCCTGTTCCTGCAGTTCCTGGAGCAATTCCTGCAGCGTTTCAAGCTGGTCTGTGATCTCCCGCAGATTCTTGCGTCTGAACTTGTTCATACCGTTGTTCCTTTCTCATTCGATACTCGCATTGCGGGCAAATGTACCAGCCCTTCGGGGCGAAGAGGCTTACGTTCCAATCCAGCCCGCATCCGATGCACGTCTCATACCTGTTGCCCGGAATCCTGGCGAGCCTCGCCGCCTGCGTTCTTGTCACGCCGTCTGCACCTCCCGTCGTTCTCCGGATTCTTGGAACCCTTATTCCGCCGGGCAAGGGCGGCCTTGCGCTGCGCCAGCTCGGCGTCGTAGACTCTCCGGCCCAGCTCGTCCATCTCGCCGGTGTCGCCGCGCTTCAGCTCGCGGTAGATCGTGACGTAACACACGCCGATCTCGACGGCGATTTCTTCTGCGCTGTGCCCTGCGCTGTGCATCTGCTCAATGCGCTTGCGCTCAAACAGCTGCAAATCCTTTGCGCCTCGCCGGACATTTGCCTTGCTTTCCATGCTCTGCACCTCCTGTCTCACATTTCTGCGCATAAAAAAAGAATTGCAAGAAAGGCTTAAAACCTTTTCTTGCAATTCATTTTACAGGGCACGCCCGTAAATTGCAAGAGTTAATTTCAAAAAATCCGAAAAAATTTTTCAGTTCAGTGAGGCCACGTACTCGTCGAACAGCATCCCCGCCGTCTTTCCGCCCAGCAGCTTACGCGGATAGTTGTTCATCCAGTCCTGCACGGCGCTGATGTCCTCGTCCGGAACCGCGTCCAGGTCTGTCCCCTTCGGGAAGAAGCGGCGGAACATCCGGTTTTGGTTCTCGTTGGTGCCGCGCTCGTTGCTGCGATAGGGATGGCAATAGTAGACCTGCGTGCGCTGCTCGCCGGTCTCTTTGCTCGTCATCATTCCCTCATAGTCCATGAACTCGCTGCCGTTGTCAACCGTGATCGTCTTGAAGATACGGCTGAACTTGTCGCCCCAGCGCCGCTCCAGCTGGTCGAGCTTTTCCACGACGCACTCCATTGTGCACGCCGCCATCGGCAGAACCAGCTCTGTCCGCATCACGCGTTCCGACAGCATGAGCGCACACTTGCGGCCATTCTTCTTTCCTTTCACTGTGTCCATCTCCCAGTGTCCTTCTTCCTTCCGCTCATCGACCTCCGGCGGCCGGTTCTCAATGCCTTCTCCGGGTGCCTGGCGTTTTGCCTCGCGTACTTTTTTGTACTCGCGTTTGTGCTCGCCGCGCTGCGGCAGGTCTTTGTTCGTGATGGAAAAGAAGACGTCGCCGCTGTTGATGTAGTTGTAGATCGTCTTCTCACAAATGCCCACGTCGAATTGCAGCCCGCGCAGCTTGATCTCCATGATGACCGCCGCCGGGGAATAGTGCTCCTTCCCGATCTTCTGCTCAATGAAATCGTGCAGCGCAAAGTCGTGGCCGAGCTTAATCATTCCGCCTTTCGCCCGCTTGTTCTTCTCGTACTGCGCCTGCGCGATGTCGGCCGAGTACCGCCGCTCTGTCGTTAAGTCGCTCAGTGTATGCTCGTACCACACCCCATCGCGGCGCAGCTCGCGCCAGATGGTCTGATAGGTGACGTGCAGCCGGTCTGCGATCTGCTGGATACTGGCCTTCTCGCGCAGCATCATTTCGATCTTGATTCTGTCTCTGTACTGCAGGTGCTTAAACGTCCGCTTCATCTGTTCCATCTGTCCGGCCTCCTATTGCCATTTCTTGCTTTTTATTCTAAAGCTGATTAAGCCGAAATGTCAAGCCGTCAAAAAAGACCTCCCTGCCGTGCAGCAGAGAGGTCTATTCTTTTCCCAGCAGCCAGTCCGTGCTGACGCCCAGCACACCAGCGATGACCGGCAGTTCAAAGTCCGGCACCACGCGCTTTCCGGTTTCAATTCTGCTCACTGCCATCTGCCCGATCTGAAGCCCGGCCAGCTGCAGCTTCGCCGCCAGTGTGTCCTGGCTCATTCCAGCCTTTATCCGCGCCTCGCGCACCCGCTCGCCGCACAAATTGAACCGCCCGTCCAGAGTATAGAGCCGCACCGCTCCGCCTCCTCATAATCATCTTTTGCATAATCTTGCTTGAATTTAACATATCTTCGTGGTAATCTTATAAAAAAGATGATTAAACCGAAAATTTTGTGGAGGTAGTTCTATGTTTTCTAAGTTAAAGGCTTGGTTCGGACGCGCCGCTATGTTTGCGTTGATCTCCATTCCGCAGCTGATCTTGGCTGGTACACTCTTTGTACCGCTCGCTTACATTGGCTTCCCTTGGTGGGCAAACGCGCTCATTTTTCTTTTCACTCTCATATTTGATAAACTTGGTGCAGTTGTCTACATCGTCGTGTGGGTATGGTCTTTTGTCATATTTCTGCGCTCTCCCCTAACATATTTCAGTATTGTGTACCTTGTTTTCTTGGTCTTGTACGTTGTCATCTCTTTTATTCTGCCACGCACCAAGCATAGGAAGTAATCGATGTTCAAAAGCGCCACCAGGTCTCCCTGGCGGCGCTCTTTCTATGCCCATCTGCTAGTCTTCCTGCTTTGCCTTCTCGCGCTCCGCGATCACCTGGCTGCCCACGCGCTCGCTGTACGGATTGTTCTTCGCGCTCTTGCTCCCTGTGAACAGCTGCCAGAGCACGGCCCGCATCTCGTTTGTCAGCTGCTGCGGCCCGTCGCCGCCCGGCAGCATGATGCCGCCGTGACCGTTCAGCGCATCAATAGCGTTTTCGATCTCTTCACCCTTGTAGCTTCCGTTCCCGTCCTCGTCGAACTGCGGCAGGATTTCCTTCAGCTGCACCCACGTTCTTGCCTCGATGCCGTAGCTGTCGGCGATCTCGTATTTCTGCTTTGTCGAGTCCTTCATCACTGCGAGCAGAGCGTTGCGCTGCGCATCCGCTCCATCTACTGCGTCGATGGCTGCCCGCCACTTCTGCGCGTCGGACACCGTTTTCTTTCCCTCTTCCGGTGCAAGCTCTGCCATGCCGAGTGCCACGTCCTTTGCGTTCTGCGTGTCCAGTCCGCCGTCAATCGCATCCAGGTACTTGTCTACGGCTCCGGCCAGCTTCAGCTCCAGATAGTCCGCCATCTCCGCGCCCGACGCCAGCACGTCGTCCGCCTTCTGCGTCGAAGTCTTCCCTTCGTAATCGTCGAAGACAGCTGCCTTTGCTTTCTCTCCGGCGTATTCGTACAGCCCGCTCAGCATCTTCTCCCGCGTCTCGTCGTCCGCTTCCTGGAACACGTCGCTTGCAGCCAGCTCCCGCAGCCTGTTTCCGACGGCGCCGCTCCACGTCTTGTCGTAGACCTGCTTCTGATAGGCCGAGAGCTTACGGTCTTCGCCGTCCACGCTGATGCTGCCCGGCGTATCAGACGGAACTGCCTTCGTAAATCCGCCCTCGTAAAGGGAAGCAAGCGTTTCATTTGTCGCCTCGTCCGTCTCCACGCGCCGGTTGCGAAGCGTGTCGCTGATCTTTCGCTCCAGCTCCGCGCCGCGCAGCCCCTTCATCCGGTTCTTATTCGCCGTTGCCAGCGCATCGTCATATGCCGCCGCAAGCTCCGGCGAGACCCAGCGCACCGTGCCGAGCAGATACGCCTCCAGGTTGTTGACTGGGATGCCGGGCAGATATGTGGCCGCTGCGGCCGCCAGGTCTTTGATGCCGCCGACGATGTCTCCGCTGTTCCGGTGCAGATACTCGCCCAGGCTCCCGCCGTTCTTCACAACGTCCGCTGCATCCTTCAGCACATCCAGACCGTTCTGTCCCTGTTCCACGATGGTCTCCACGACGTCGGACAGCTGCTCCAGGCCCGGCGTGTCGATGCCGTACCACTTGTCGCCCGTAAGAATGTTGCCGATAACGTCCGCAAGCTCTTCTCCATAGGTGACGATACCAGCCAGATCGCCCACCAGCCCCAGCGCCATTTCTTTTGCCACGCTTCCGGCTGTGAGATTCCCGTCCTCATCGCGGTATGCTTTGCCCTTGTGCTTCCAGAGGTTCATCAAGAACTCGATGCCCTGCACCCAGATATACCCGCCGACGGCTGCCAGGAACGCAACGCCCAGCCTGCGTTTGGCTTTGTTGTAGTTCTCCGTATCGCCGATTCGCTTGTAGTATTCCGCCTCACCGGCACGCTGCCGCAGTGCATTGTAGGTCTGCGAGCTGTCCGACTTGAACATTGTGAACGCTCGCGTCACCGGATTCTTGCTCTTGCGCAGCGTGCCCTGGTGCATCTCGTCCGATGTGGACTGGCTTCTGGCCACCGCTTCGTTGAATACTTCCGCAACCTTCTGGTAGAACGGACTGCTGCCGCTGTCGATCTGCTCCTGGCTTCCGGTCTCCAGCTCCGGGAACTCCGAGCGAACCTTGTTTTCCGCCCACGGCCACAGCGCGCTCGCGGCCCAGCCGTCCATGGCGGTAATCGCGCCACCGCCGAAGACAAATCTCGTGAACTTGTTTGTCTGCGTCCAGTTCGGATTTTCCTTCAGCTGCTTGGTTTCCGGCGTGGAATAGCCCAGCGTTCTCCAGTCCAGCTCCTGCGTGTACTTCTCAATCAGACTCCGGTCAATGCGCTTCACCTGCCCCGGCGACGGGAAGTTCTTGAAGTCCAGCCACGCGCCCGCCAGCGGAATCGAACCGAGCTGCTTGAGGACGATGGATAGGCTCGCCCCGAACACGGCGCCGATGTAATTGCTGAAGATTTTTTCCGCGCCCATGCTCACGCTGTCGCGCGTGCTGGCAGCTCCGCCCTGCAGCGTCTGCACCAGGTCTTGAATGTACTTCAGACTCTCGTCGCCCCAGTCGTGGGTGATGATGTCCGCCATGGAGTTTTCCCGCTCGCGCCAGTTGAGCAGCGTCTGCCAGTTCCGGGCCGGAATCGCCATGCCCACGAACCGTGCTGTCTGCTCCACATGACGTTCAAAGGCGTCGAAGGCGCCGATGTTGTAGCTCGGATTCTTGGAGAATTGGCGGCTTTTCAGATTACCGACACCTTCCGCCGTCGCGTCGTAGACGCCCAGCTCGCTCTTGGTGTAGTTGGAGTTGGTGTAGATCGGCGTATAGTTCTTGCTCACGGCCTTGTCGTACCCGTAGAGAATGTTGGAGACGCGGTTGATCTCCTTCTTGGCAAACACGTTGTAATATTGTTCCAGCGCCTGTGCCAGTTCCTGCTCTTCCGGCGTTAAGCTGCCGACGATTGCCTTCACAGTCTCCGGCGCCATGCGCACGGTCTTGCCCTGGGCGAAGGCCTCACGCCGCTTGCCCTGGCTGTAGAGTGTCTTGTCGGCGAAGGTGCGGCCGCCTTCCATGTGCCGCAGGTTCTCCACGCTCTTGCTCTCCAGATACATATGCACCTTCTGCGTTGGTGTCATCCAGACCGTGATCGTGTCTCCGAACTTCGGCGGCTTGCCGACCTCCAGTGCGCCGACCAGCTGCGGAATCTTCACCTCATACCAGATGCCGTCGTCGCCCTGGCCGTCTGCCTTCTTGGCCCAGTCTTCATGTTCCGTCAAGAACTCGCGCAGCTGCTTTGTGGCGCTTACTGTGTAGTCGCGGATGTCCCGCTCGCCCTTCTCCAGCTGCTTGGCCATGGAGTACCACGCACTGTTCGGGTTCCAGCCTGCCATGCGCTGCATCACGTTCATCGGGGAGAGCTGTTCCTGGTTGAACAGGCTGTCCAGCTTCTTTCCCTGGCGTGCCGCTTCGCCTGCCTTCGTCTGTGCGCCAAAGTCCAGCTCTTTCTTGCTGTCCGTGTAGACCTCCGCAAACAGCCGGTTCATGTCGTCATTGATGACATTGTTCCTGTTGTAGAACTCTGTCCGCAGCCCGACGGCCGCTTTATACAAATCCTGCAGCGCGTTCAAATCCATGTCCGCGATCTTCTCATTGTCCAGCCGGTCAACGATCATCTCCAGCTCTTTCGTCGGCAGGAAGTTCGGGTCGCTCTTTCGTGCAGCCTTATACATCTCGGCCAGGTCTTTCCACGTCGCGTCGTACTTCTTGGAATAGCGCATCTCGTTGGCCGCGCTCACCGCGTAGATGTCCAGGTCTCCCAGCACCTCGTCCCAGGTTTCCCGCAATTCCTCCGGCGCCCGGTACTGATTTTTAGCCAGCCACTGCAGCGCCTTCAGCGTCTTCTTCTGCTGTTCCTTCAGCTCACGGTACTCCCGCTGCCGCTGGCTCATCTCTTTGCGCTGCTGCCGCTCCTTCGCGCGGCTGAGTGCTTCGCGCTGCCGGGCGGCTGCCGACTTTTCCCGCTCCTGCGCAATCTTCACGCCGGTGCGGTCTCGCAGATGAACCTCCAGCTTTGCTGTCCGTGTGAATGTGCGCAGTGCCTCGTCCATCTGCCGCTCGATGTTATCCAGGACTTCGTCTTCCGAAACATACTCCTGCCCGGCCAGAAGCGCGGTGTACTGTGCCAGGCTCATGTTCTGGCTCTTGCCTTCTTCCGCCGTCTGCACGATGTTCTCCAGAATCTCCCTGCTGTCCAGATCATCCGCGTTGAACATCCCCGGCAGCGTGTCTGCAAGCTCTGCGTTGACCATGTCGATGCCTGCTGCGCTCGTGTCGTTCACCAGCATGACGCCTGCCGCAAATGCCTTCTTTCGGAAATAGCCCCAGTCGTCTCCAAACTCATGCTTCACGCTCTCCGGAACGTAGATGCGGCGCCCTGCAATCTCCGACCGTGCCTGCTGCAAATACTCATCCGCTGCCACTTCCATGACGCCTTCTGCATACATCCGGTCAAAGAAGGCGTCCCGGTCTTCCTGCGTCAGCTCGCCGTTCTTGAGCATCCGGTCTGCCAGACCGTCGATGATCTGGTTGATCTCTGCCCGCCGCCCCTCCGGGATGGAGAAGATGCCCTGCATATCCTGCCGCAGATTCCGCTTTGCGATGATCGGAAGACTTTCTGCTACCGGCTTCGTTTCGTTCTTCTTGCGCGGCTTTTTCTCCTTCTGCTCTTGCTTTGCTGGTTCGCTCTCCGGCGCCTGCCCGATCTCGCCGCCGGTTCCCGCCTGCGGTTCGTCCACGGAGAAACGCATACCCTTCAGACTTCTGGCAATCTCCATGCGCTGCTCGTCGTTCCCGGCCTCGTACTCGATAACGTTCAGGCCCGCCGCCTTCATCTTCTCCAGCCGTTCCGGCGGACAATCGTCCGGTGCAATGCAGACCGGCTCGTCGAATGTGACCACGCGCTGCGGCTTCGCCTCGAAATATCCCGTCGGCATTTCTGCCGCCTGGCGGTACATACCGGCGATCTCCGTGGCAAGCCCGCCGTCGATGTCGTATCCCTGCCTGCTGAACGCCTGCTGGATGCGCATGGCGTCCTGCCCGGCGTTTTCCATGAGCAGGCCCGCAATCTCATCCATGTCATAGCTTCCGGCCGTCTTCTGCACGTCTGCAACAATACCCTCGATGCGCTTGTCCAGCGCCTGCAGCAGCCGGTTATATTCCTCTTCCGGCATATTCTGCAGACGATCCTCGTCTGCATGGATGGCGTCCACGCTTTTGTATCTCGGCGTCGCCACAGATAAGATTCCCTTGGCGCCCACGCCCCAGTAGCTCTCGCCTCTGGCGCTGGCCTTGTTCATTGCTTTTACAATGTTCTCCACCGTGTATGCGCCGTGCGTTTCCCGGAAGCTCCTGCGCCTGCCGGATGCGGTGAACCGTTCCTTACCGTTGTAGATGCCCGGCTCACCCAGTACGCCGTGAAGCTGCCCGCGTACCCATGCCTCGACATCCGCATCGTCCACTGCCTCGCGGAGCTTATCCTGCGTGGCGTAGCGGTCTACGCCGTCGCGCGTCTGGCCGCCGTCTTCATAAAGCGCTTCTGCGTTCCGGATGAAATCCTCCACGCGTGCGTCGCTGATCTTGTCGCGCTGCCGTGCAATGCGCGTCTCGCGCAGCTCCGGCTTGCGGCTGAGCGCGTACTCGTGGTCTGCAATCCAGGCCTCCATGATGCTCTCGCGTGCTGTCTCCAGTTCTGCCTCTGTCAACCGCTCGCCGGTCTCCAGCTTCACATACAGCTGCGCCAGCTCCTGTGCACCGATTTTCTCCGTGTAGTCCTGCAGCGCCTGGTTTCCGAAGCTGTCCCAGACTTTTTCCTTCAGCACCGGCTCGATGTCTTTCCCTTGCTCTGCAAGATATGCAGCCCGCACGGTGTCGTCTTTGGAAAGCTCCTTGGCAAGCTCTGCTTCATCCATCGCGGCCACTTCGCCCACGCGGCTGCCGATGACGCTGTCGCGGGAGAAAATGCCGCCCGCCACCTGCTTCGCCAGCTGCGCGATCTTCTGCTCTGCGGCGCGTCTGGCCTCGTAGTTCACCTCCCGCTCGACGATTGCGTTTGCCGCCGTCGGCGTCCAGGCGTCTGCGCCGTAGACCTTGTTGCGCTGGTCTGCCTGCGGGTCGATGCTCTGGCGCGGGAAGACCAGCGTATAGTCTCCGTACTGTGTATGCCCCTGGCTTGCCTTCACAATGGCGACCGACGGCGACGGGATAGCGCCGAGCTGCAGCATACTGTCCATCTTCTTGCCGTCCAGATTGTGAATGGCCATCAAGTCCTGTGTCTGCTCCACCGGCTCGTCCATGGAGAACCGGGCCTTGACAGGCAGCCGCTTCTCTGCTACGCTGTCTTCAGAGGAACTTTCCTGTATGGCGCTTACGGCATCTCTGCCTGCGGCGGCGGTGGAAGGTTCCTCTTTCATTTGAAAAACCGTTGGCTGCTCCCGCTGCCCGGCAATGTCCGAATAGCGCCGCAGGTTCACTGGCTTCGACATTTCTTCCGCGTCCTCGCGCTTGACACCTTCGTTTTCTTCTGCTACACTAGCGGCAGAGACGGATGCAGTGTTTCTGTTGGTTCCCGGTGACGGGTTCTCAGCTACCGCTGCATCGGTCTCTTTTTCTGTGAAAGAAGTCGGCTGCAGGTTCACCGGCTCCGGCATTTCTTCCGTGTCCTCGCCCTTGACAGGTTCAGCTTCATCTGCTACAATGGGTTCGACGGTGGATGTGTCCGAGTTTCCGGACTGCCCCGTCTTTTTTATTGGGTCAATATCATACAGAATCTTTTCACCGTCTGCGGATGTGGCAATATGAAGTGTCGCTTCCCATACGGTGTTTTCTTTGTCCTGAATATAGGTTTTCCATTCAGCCCAATCATTCCTCCCATTGTCGTCGAGCCAGCCGTGCGGATACCTTGCAGGCGTGTCTTTCCTGTGCGTCGCTGTATTTATCAGCTCATCCGCAAGGACGACCGCCTCCTGCTTGACCTTTGATTTGCGATTTTTCGTGGTTAGGTCTTTGTTGACTGGAACGCTTTTCCCCGATTTATTTACAAAGCGAGCGCCCGGCTTTGCAATTTGAATATCGACCTCATTCCCATCGCCGTCATACGCCGTAAAATGCTGTCCGCCAAGTTCTTTTACGCGCTCTTTGACCATCTGCACCCGCTCGCTGTCACTCAGATTTTCCAGCAGTGTCGAATCCAGATGTACGCCGCGCCCATAAGTGTTTCCTGCTTTGTCGGTGATCTCACCGATGCTGTAGCGCTCTGGCGGCCCCGTCCTGCGGGCTACTGCTTCTTCCGTCTCGCTGCCTGGCGTCGTGATCTTCCGCTCCCGCAGAACCGCCTGCGCCTCGCTGCGGTACTTGTCGGCATTTGCGCCGAAGAAGTTGATTCCCGCGTAAGCATCTGCACAGATTTCTTCTTTGACGATACCGTAAGCCTCGGCCACTTCCTGTCCGGATGCGTGCTCCGGCAGATCATACACGCCGCGCAGGTTCTTGAGGTACTTGTCCATGATCGCGTCGAACTCTTCCCGGCCGTATCGCTCTACGATGGCCTGCTCGATCTGCCGCACAAGCCCCGGATTGTTGGCGGCATAGTCGTGGAAAGCCTCGTGGTCTGCGATCTGGTCAATGTTCAGCCGGAGGTGGTCTGCCTGAATGATGATGCCGTTCTCCGTATAGACGCCGCGTGCCGTGCTCACCGAGCCGTCTGCCTGCCGGATGCGGATGGAGCCGAGCACATACGTCACCGGCTTCCCGGTCTCATAGGAAATGCGCTGCGCCGTCTGCTGCATCTGCGCATCCCAGTGAGATTCCGGCATGATCTGAATCTCGCGCTCTTCCGTTCCGTTCGGCAGGCCCAGGCTCTGGCTGCTTACTTTTTCGAGCCGTAGAGTTCGTCCAAGATTCTTTCTTTCAGCAGCTGCTCCGACCTGGTTAAAGGCGCGTTGTGGTCTGCCTTCTGCCAGGATTCCACTCTGTCCGCCGGTACTCTCACGGAGAACCCGTCCGCCGTCTCCATCAGGTAGCTGCTGCCCCTGCTGTTCTGCGCCTGGCTGCTGCCCGGCTGGAAGCTGTTCTGTGCCATTGTTCATTCCTCCTTCAGATGTTGTGGTTCCATTCTGCACGCCCGGTGCCTGGCTGTCAAGCGCCTGCTGCACCGTCGGCTGCGTGTTCAGCGTCTGCTGTGCGGCGCTATTGACCGGCTGCTGATTCTGCGGCTGCACGTTTCCGGATACAACCGCTTCGATGTCCGCGTCCGTCATCTGCCGCATGACGTTCTGTACTTCCGGGAGAGAGAGCAGCTTGCTGAGAACTTCGCCGTCCTGAATCTCTCCGCGATAGAACGCCTCAATGCCGCGTGCCATTGACTGTGCGCGTTTTCCGCTTACGCCCATAGCTTCCAGCCGCTGCAGCGGTGTGGTGGTCTGTTCTGTCTGCACCGTCGGCAGCTCCGCCGTGCCCTGCTCCGCCGTCGGCAGCACCACGCCGCCCGGCTTGACAGGATCACTCTTCTGTGCTACCCTTGTATCAAGGGAAGAACCTTGCAGCAGTGCGTTTCGGACGTTGTCCTCAGGGCCGGTTTCACCGGCATTGCGGATTGCCGGCGGGTTCTTCCCGCTTTTTTTCCATAGGGAATTTGTAGTCAGTGCGTGGCGGCCGTCCGTAACCGCCTGCGCCGTCACATATTCGTTTCCAATTTGCTTGGAAAACAGCAGCACCGGCCGTCCCAGCGCGTCGCGCTTCTCTGAAAGCGTAACGTTGTCCGGATTTGACAGAACGTCCGGGATAAGCGCGACATCCGCTTCCGATACTGCGGCCTGTCCCCGCGCCGCTTCTGCCGCTTCGTTTCCATGCTGCTTGAAAATGTGCTGCACGGAATCTCCCGGCAAAATTGCCGTATAGCCTGTCACATCAACGCCGGTTGCGTCCAGGACTTTGGCTGCGGCCGTATCCGGAATCGTACCCATGTAGAGCCGTTCCGGGCCTCCCTTCTTTCCCAGCGCCTGCCGTACAAACTTGACGATGTCATTCTTCGTTTTTGCGATGATGTTGTTTTTCCCGCCTGCAAGCCCATCTGCCGCCTGCTGCGTCATAGGTACAAGCCCTGTGCCCGTCTCCATCCCGGAGGCGGTTTTTGTTTGTCCGGATACTGCCTGTGCGGCAGCTGCCGCTGCGTTCCCATTTTGCAGAGCCTGCCCGCTCTCTGGCTGCGGTGTATTCTGCGTTCCGGCCTGTGCCTGCTGCAGCCCCTGCTGGATTGCGGTCTGAAGCTCCTGCTCCACCTGTTTCTGCATCTGCGGGTCTGTCGGTGTCGTTGGCAGGTCTGCCGCCGTCGGCAGCTGCCCTGTGCTTCCACCGCCCGGCAGCATGACGTTTGGTGTCTGCATGGCACTGGACGCTGCGGTGTACCCATTGACATACGCCCGCATCGCCTCATCAATGAGGTCGAGCGTTTCATTCAGATTGTCCACGGCCTTCTGCTGGCCTGCAATGTAATAGCTGTTGACGCTTTCGCGCAGGCTCTGCGTCTGCTGCATGATGAACTGCGCCCGCTGCGCCTTCGCTTCCGGCGTCATATTTTCCGTTCCAGCCGTCATCGCGCGGTATCCCTGCTCGATGGCCTGGTACGCCTGATTCATCTGTGCCTTCTGCTGCTGCGTCGTCTGGTAGCTGTTGATGGCGCCGTTGAGTACAGAGAACGCAAAAGCCGTCACAAGGTTCGTAGCGATCTCTTCTTTCGTCGGCTTTTCATCTGCTGCAAGATAACCGACTGCCTGGTTGACGCTCGCGTTCGTCACGCCGCTTGCCGTCTGCCGTAAAAACTCCATGAACGGCGTCATCTTATGTGTGTCGCGCAGCACGTTGGCGAGACCCGTTCCCACCAGGCCGCCTGCCAGGTTGCCTGCCATGCCCTGTGCGCCGCTGATGGCAATGCGCTTGAGGTAATCGCCCGTGCTCATGTCGCCCATGGCGGCTGCGCCTGCATTGTGTACGGCGTCTGCTCCGGCAAAGCTCAGCGCCCCCGCCGCCACCTTGAAGCCGAGGCCGCCGGTGTTCATTCCTGCTGCCGCAAGCCCGGCGCCCGCCGCTTCTCCGATTCCGGACATGAGTGCCAGGCTTCCTGCGATCTTCGCGCCGCCCGCGAGCACCGGATGCTCCGCCTGCGCCCGCTGCGCGTTTTCCATCTGCCGATGATACTCGTCCTCGTTCGCGCCGAGCAGCTTTCCGACCGCAGCCGCAGCCGATGTCACGCCCAGCCCCTCCTGCAGCCCGCTCGCAACCGCTGTCTGTTTGGAGTACAGCCTCGTGTAAAGTACATCGTAAATCTGCTGCCACTGCTTGGCCGCCTCCGTGTCGCCTTTGCGCATTGCTTCCTGGTACGGCGCAAATGCCGTCACATTCTGCTCATAGCCGAGAAGCCCGCCGAATCCGCTCTGCGTGCCGATGATCTCTTCTGCCTCCTGCTTCTGGCGTTTCGTCCAGACTCCCGGCACACTGGCCAGTGCGATGAGGCGGTCTTTGTATCGTCCCACATTTTTCGCGGTGTATGTCTCCGGGCGCTTCGTGCCCTGCATCTGGCTCTCGCTTTCCTGGCGGTCGATCTCGTCCTGCAGTTCCTGGATGCGTCGGTCTGTTTCGCTCTGCGCAGACTCCGCCTGGAAGGTTGGCAGCGTCGAGTCGCTTGCCTTGCCCAGCATAGAAAGGATGCCAGGCTGCTGCGCCTGTTCCTGCTTCTTCTGGCTCTCCAGGATGGCGAGCGTCCGTTTCATGCCCTGCAGCTGATCCTGCTGCACTCGGTTTGCTGCGGACTGTTCCTTCTGCGCTTCCTGTGCCTGTCGCTGCTCTGCGGCAATGGCGGCGTTCGGGTTCTTGTAGGTGATCGTGTTCAGAAAATGTTCTTCTGCCGGATTGAGCTTGCGCCCGCTCTGCTGCTGTTTCCGCAGTTCTTCCTGCTCCTTCGCCCGCTGCCAGTTCGCATATGCTGTTTCTTTCGCGCCCGGTGAGTTGCTTTTTAGAAAATACTCTCCGGCCAAATCCCGCAGTTCGTTCGTCCGGTTCTCATACGCCTGTGTCCGCCGTTGTTCGTCCTGGGCTTTCTGCCGCGCAAGCTCCTGCTGGTATTTTTCGTTTGCCTCGTTCCACTGCTGCTTTGCGTGGGAGTATGCCTGAACCATGAAGTCCTGCTTATTGAGGACGCCACCGGCCTCCTGGCCGGTGGTCTGTTCCCAGTTGCTCTGCTGCTTGTCCGCTTTGTTCAGGAAAGATTTCTTGGAAATGACACTCATACTTTCCTCCTTACTTGTACTTCACGGAGTCGTCGATCTTCTGCCCCGTGATCTCGTAAATGAGCTTTGCTGTGTCAGCCCACTGCTGCTTCGACATCTGCCCGCGTGCGCCGACGGCCACATCGTAGGCCCGGTCATAGTTGCCCTGGCCGAGCAGCGTCGAGATCGTCCGATTCACGCCCTTATACGAATCTCTTGCCATGGCCACGTTGCCGCTGTAGCTGCCGCCGCCGTTGATCTTCGAGCTGCCGGAACTTCCGGAGCCAGAACCGCCGCCGCTGCTTCTCGCGCCCTTGGCCGCCAGTGCTGCCTCGTATGCGGACGTGTCGATGCCCAGCTTCCGGAGATACGAATAGTCGCCATACTGCGCAGCCAGCTGTGCCTTCTCCAGCGCCTCGCCGCGAAGTCCCGTCTGCTGATTGATCTCGTCGAGCAGATTCTGGTAGTTGAAGCTGCGGTCTGTGTTGTACTGGTTCAGCTCGTTCAGATACTTCGTGTAGTCCAGCTGCTCCAGTGCGCTCGCCGTCTGCACGTCGTTTGCAATCCGGCTGTATGCATCTGCCCATGTCTGGTAATCGAAGTTCCTGTTCGTGTTGTACTGCTGCAGCTCGTTGAGATATTTGTCATAGTCCGACTGCTCTGCACCCTGCACGGCGCCCAGATCGCTGAGCTTCATGTTGTAGTCGTTCATGTACTTGTTGTAGGCCAGCTGATAAAGCTCTGGAATCTTGTCTGTCATCTGCGCCGCGTAGTAGTCTCCGGCCTGCGCCGCTGCCGTTGCCGCGTAGCTCGATGGGATGCCGCCGGACGCTGCTGCCGCCGCGCCGATGGCGTTCTGCTGTGCACGGTCTCCTTCACGGGTGTACTGCTTGCGGTACTGGCTGTAGAGCTGATCTGTCTCCGGGTCATAGCTGAACGCTTCGCGGTTCAAAATCTGCTTCAGCAAATCCTGAATGGTTTCGTCGTACCGGTTCGTGTATTCCGGCTGCGCTACGTCATACGAATAGCTGCCGTAGTTCAGCTGCTTGTTCAGAAGATCATCCACCAGCCCCGTGCGGCTCGAAGAGTACGTCGGCTTTGCATCCTGCTGGAAGCTGTTCGGGGAAAGTGGGTCAAGGTAAAACTGTGAACCCGCTCCGCCGCCGGTGTAGTTTCCGTAGCTGCTGCGGATGCCTTCCGCGCCCAGGTTTGCCAGTGCCCGCTGCTCCGGTGTCGTGGCGTTGTGGTAGTCCCGCTTGTATTTCAGGATGCTCATTCCCGCATCCGGATTCTGCTGTGCCAGCTTCAGATCGGCCGCCGAGAACTCGCTGCCAAGTCCAGAGTTCGTCAGCTCCCGTTGAAACTCATCGTATGTAAATCTCTGTGCCATTGTCGTCTCCTTTCATGGTTACAGTTCGCTCCCCGTGTAGACCTCGCGCACCAGCGAATACAGCCTGCACCCGCCGCTGCCCGTCATCCGGATGCGGAAGTGATCGCACCGGCGCGGCACGATCGGCAGATAGAAGCTGCGTTTCTTTTCTGCCTGCAGCGTCTTCACCTCGCGCCACACACCGTCAGAGTCGAACTGCATCTCGATCTTCACGCTGGCCCCTTCGTCCAGCTCCAGCCGCACCAGCAGCTTTCCGATGCCCTTCTTCTGTGGAATCGGCACCGACGCCGAGGAATACGTTGTGTACTCGTAGAAGTCCGCCCACTCCGTCATCCAGGGGACTTCTGTTTCCCGAACCGCCGTGGCAGGTGCCGTCCTGGCGTTGCCGTTCAGTAAGAGCCTTCCGTCTGCAGCCAGAAAATACAGTTCCTCGTTCCAGCCCCATCCTACAACCTCCAGCGCATCTTCCCGGTGCCACAGGCCCCGCAGCGTGTCATACACAAAAAGGTGCCAGGCGCCCGCCGTGTCCTTCATTGAGACGTAATACTTCGTCCCGTCGCTGCCGCCCACGGCGTTCCGAAACCGCTGCGTGCCGAACGCCGCGCCCACCTGCTGCGGGATGCCGCCGGAGTAGGCCACAATGCCCGTGCGGGCCAGGTAGAAAAGCGTCTCTCCGGCAATGGCAATGGATGCGTCGCTGCCAGCTTCCACGCCCAAAGAGGCACTGCCCATCACCTGAAAGTTCGACGGCTTGTCTCCGTAGACCTTGTAGATGTGCTCTTCTTTGAAAAAGCACGGATAGCCCAGGTAGCTGCAGCACGCCGTGAAGTCTCCCGCGCTGCCGACATTTACGCTGTAGCTGTCTGTGGCCACGCCGTCAAATACGTTCCAGTTGAAGATGTCTCCGAGCTTGCTGGCATAGATCGTGTCTTCCTTGCAGCCCCAGAGCCGGTTCTCGTTCTCGCACACAAAGTCCATATCCGGCACGGTTCTCTGGATGGTCAGGGCCTCGCTATCCCCGCCGTCGGAGATCGTGAAGGTATTTTCGTAGAAGCGGAGGTAGTCGCCGTCAATTTCCCGGATGATCGGCGTTTTGTTGTTGCTCTCATGCTTCGTTGCACCAGAGATCGTCACCGCGTCTCCGACCTTGAAGATGGAGTCCCACGCCGCGCCGGACGCATAGATCGTGTTGGCCTTTGCGTCCTCGCCTGCGTAGGTTCCGTCCTGAATCTTTGCGCTGCCGGTGAAGTTCGCCTCCATCGTGCCGAACTCGTCTGTCAGGCGGTTGTAATACTTCTTGTCCGGCAGGATGATGATGTACGCGCCCAGGCTCGCGAACTTCTTTCTCCCGTTCGTGACCGTTCCCTTGAGTGTTCCGTCTGCATAGAACCCCGTTCCGTCTACCCAGAACAGCCCGTCATGTGCGTAGAACCCGTTCGGCTTTGCAAGCGTGCGTACCTTCCAGCGCGGGCGCCTGGGTGCGAGCAGGGGATAGAAGTCGCTCGTCATGTTCTTCATGTCCCAGATGTCGCCGTTGTCTGCGCCGAGCGTGTGGTTGTACCCGCCGAACTTTGTCTGCTTGTATTTCTGGATACCGTCCTGGTTTGCCATTGGCGGCAGACCGATCATGCGCCGTCACCTCCAAACTGGATAAAACCCTCCAGCGCCTCCAGATGGATGGGCTTGATCTTCTGCGGTTCCGGAAGCGCTGCCAGTTTCCAGTCGATCTCCGTCTCAACATTGGCCAGCTCAGACCTTCGCGTGTTGTACGCCGGTGCGTCTGCCGGGTCTTTGAAAAGGAACGTCCCGCGCTCTGTAAAGGCGACGTTGCCTTTCTCGTCGAGCTGCCCGAACTCCTGCGTCAGCTTATTCTCTTCGCGGACGTAGAAGTCCACCGACGGCTGCAAGGCCCGCCGAAGTCTTGCCAGCGTGAAAGCTGTCTTGTAGTCCCATTCCATCTGGGAAAGATAGTTCACCGCCATGCAGGCGTTGACGCATCGGATGAGTGTTGTTTTCATGCTGCGCTCCTTTCAGCTTGTGCTCAGCGGCGAGTCATTGATGTAGACCGTGCCGTAGAATTTGATATTCCCGCCGGACGAGATCGTCACGCCGCTTGAGCCGTAGATGTAAATATTTTCGTCCGCCTCGATGGAGATGCCGCCTGCCGACTGCAGCTTCATGGCGAACGACACGCCGCGAATGTAGTTCGTGTAGATGAACATTCTGTACCGGTTTTCATACTGGCTGCCCGTTCCGTTGGCGTCCAGCCGGATACCGCCTGCGGTGTAATTGCTGTTCATGTAGCAGAACTCGATCTCGCCGCCCCAGATGCCGTTTGACTCCAAGATGCTTCGGAAGGTGCTGCCCTCGATGGTGCAGCCGTAGATGTCGATGGCGTCAATCGTGCCGGTCGTGATGTTGCTGCCGTTGATCGTCGTCTGTCCTGCGGTAGACAGGTCCGAGAACGTGACCATGCCGCTGAAGCTGATTGACTTGCTGGACACCACCACACCGTCACGCATGAGCCTGATCGTGCTGCTGCTTTCTCCGTTGGAGACCGACAGCGTGATGCTGTTGACCGTCTGTGTCAGAGACGATACGCTGCCGTCCAGCGTCGTGATTCTGCTCTGCAGCGCCGTCGCCGTCTGCTGCAGCGACGAAACATCTCCTTCTGCGTTCGTGATGCGCGTTGTCAGGCTGTTTGCCGTCGCCGTCAGGGAGGTGATGTTTCCCTCTGCATCTTCCAGTCTCGCGCCCAGTCCCTCTGCCGTGACCTGCAGCGCAAGAATCTGCTTCTCGTCATTTTCCAGCTGCACATATACCGGCTCCGTGATGATGTTCACGATCTCATCAAAGCCGGTCTCGTTGAAGTTGTCTTTGTCCAGATTACAGAACGAATACCGCAGCTGCTCCAGCAGCATATAGAGGTAGCTCGTGATCTGCTCGATCTTGTCCTTGTCGGACGTTTCTTTCGTGAACTGCGGAAACCCCGTGTCCGCGCTCAAAATATTGGATGGCACCGTATCGCCTCCTTATAGCGTTCTGGGGAAGGGCCGTCTCCGGCCCCTCCCCGCGCGTTTCGCGGCAGACCCTTACTTGTGCGCAAGCACCGCGATATTGCCCTTATTGCTGACTTCCAGATCGAGGGCGGCGGCGATGTCTCTGACCTTGACATAGTTCGTGCCGTCCTTGAGGATTCTGTCGACAGGCACTTCCTTGCCGTCGATGATCATTTTCGATTTTTCTACCACTTCGTCCACCTCTTTCAAAAGTTTCTTAAAATCGTCCCACTTGTCTTCCGCGATCATCGGCAGCGGGCAGAGCTTGCCGGAAACGTCGTAGTGCCGGATGGCGTACTGCACATTGGGAAGCTTTTTCAAAAGCATCTGATACAGCCGCGCGGCGTTTTCCTGCGTCGCCTTCGGGATGTAATAGGCCCCAGAGGCGTCTGTGTGGCTCACCATCTCGATGGAAACGGAATTGTAGTTGTTCACCAGCTTGCCATATTTGCCGCTCTGGCCGTCTCCCACAGCCCAGGCGACGGTGTCCAGCGGCACGCACTCGTAGACGATGTTCTTTTCGTCCACGCAGTAGTGGGCGGACGCCGCTCTTCCCTCGCTTCCGTTGGCGAAGTACCGGGCATTACCCAGAGCGGAAGCCGTCGTTCCCTTGTTTGCCGTGTAGTGGAACACGATGGCCTTGATGGATGAAAGCGGTCTTTTACCACCGATTTTAGACGCCCGCAGGCTCTCGTTAATCTGTAGTTTCATTCGTATTCCCCTTTGCATTCTGCGAGCCGAAATAGAACGCAATGATAGAGAAGAAGATCGTCAGAAAGTCCTTGCCTTCGATCACACCACGAAGAGAAAGAATGGCAAAGACAATCGTGAGGCTGATCGTGACAATACTTTTCACGCTGAAAAGATTGCCGACTCGTTTAATCAAAATCTGTAAAATTTCATTCATATGTACTGCTCCTTTCTAATCTTTCAGCACGATCTCTGCGATGCGTGCCGCCGCTTCCGGGCCGTATTCTCTGGCCCATTTGTCCATAAATGCCTGTGCGTATTTGGCGCGGTTCTCGTTTTTGGACTTCCACGCGTAAAGTCCCCACGCCGCCGTCAAAAGCCCGATCCATGCGATCGTGATTTCCGTCAGCGGAAGGCCGAACGCACAGAGGATGATGAGCACAAGCGCCACTAAGGTCAGCCGCGTCAGCCAGCGCTTGTTGTACGTCATGCGCCCAACCTGATCTGCGCCAGCGCCCAGCCGACGAGGCCAGCGACGATGGCCGTCACGATGGCTTTGATCAAGCCTTCCCAGCGGCTTGCAGGGAGCGCCTTGAGGGCTTTCACGTCGGTCTTGATCTCGGTCACGTTTTCCTCGATCGTCTCCTGCTTCGTCGCGAGGACCTCCACAGAGGTCGCCAGCTGGTGCAGCGCCTTGTTGTCCGCTTCCAGATCATCAATCCGGTGCGTGTTGGATTTACACCTCGCGTCCAGAGCAGCGATCTGCGCCTGAATTCCGTCGTCCATATGTTTCTCCTTTCTCGTCCTCTGGCGTGTGTTATTCTTCGTTGTCCCATGCCCGCCGGTGGTCTGCGTGGCTGTACGCGCTTTTCCGGTTCGCCAGATATGTCCCGATGAGCGTACCGGCAAAGCCCAGCAGCGCCACAACGATTGCTTCCGTCATCCGCCCGTCACCTCCGTCCAGTTCGCCACGCCTGGCTCCCACACGTTCGCATCCACATCGCTCGTCCAGTGCTTCCCGTTGTGGCTCACCTTCGCGCCCTTGCCGTAGGCGTCCGTGCTGCCCGCTGGCTGGCTCCACTCCGGCCATTCCTCCGCCGGGTCTGAGATGCACACCCACAGTGACGGGCTGTCCTCCGGCGTCCAGCTTTCCTGTGATGTGTGTGCCTGCAGGCATTTGTAGAGCTTTCCGCCTCGCTTCCTGATCTGCCCTGCGGTGTAGGCCACCGGGTATTCCCACGGGCTGAACAGCTCCGTGTGCTCACCGGCCGTCACGCCGTCGATGCTTCCGTTCTCGGCCAGCGTGACAAACGCAATGGCGCTTGCCGCCTGGCTTTCCTGCAGGAATGTCCCAGTGTCACGCTCTACCAGGATGATCTCCGACAGCAGCATAGGCGTTCCGCCCACGGCCACGCCTTCGGCTTCATCCTTCCCGCACAGCAGCCAGAACCCGTCCGGATGCCTGCGGATATAATCAGGGGCTTCCGTCAGCGCAATCACGCCCCCGTCCTTCCGAATTTCGTACATTGATGATCTCCTTTCCCCCGAACAGCTTTCGATACAGCTTGTCCGTCTTCCGCAGCACCTTCCAGCTGTTGCCCCGGCGCATATGACCCTTCCAACTTTCATAGGACGTGCGCACGTCTTCTTCCGTCATGCGTCCGTCATCTACCCACCGCCGGAACTTCCGCAGCTTCTGCCGCATCTTTCTGGTGCTCTTGCGCTGCACCTTCCGGATGACGCCGCCGGTCTGCGTCAGCTTGAACTTCGTCTTCAGAAACCGCACGCCCTGCCTGATTGGCAGGATGCGCGTTTTCTTTTCGCTCAGCTGCAGCCCGACATCGGCGCAGTATTGCCGGATGCGTGCGGCACATTCCTCCAGATACCGGACATCCTCGCAGATGAGATACCCGTCGTCCATATACCGGCCGTAGCCCCGGATGTGCAGCTGCTCTTTGATGAAATGGTCGAGTCCGTTTGCCAGCATCAGCGCGTCGATCTGGCTCACCTGGCTGCCAAGGCCGAAGCCTCGCTCGCCGAAGTCTGCCATAAAGCTCTCTGCCCGTGCCCGGACGCGCTCATCGTAGAGCCTGCGCCGGTTCTCCCGGTGGATAGGTTCCTGCGGCGCGGAGTTGAAATAGTCCGTGAAGTCGAACACCAGGATGCCGCCCTGCATCCCGTGCTTCCGGTAATGCCGCTGCAGGTGCCGGTTCATTCTGTCCATGGCAAAGTCAATGCCCTTGCCCTTCAGACTCGCTGCGTTGTCGTATATGAAGGCCGATGAGAACAGCGGCACCAGCGCATTGTCGCATAAGCACCGCTGCACCACGCGCTCCGAAATGTGGACGCTCCGGATGTGCCGCAGCTTTCCGCGCTCCATGATGTCAAACTCATGGAAGCCCATTGTCTTCCACGTCCCGTCCATCAGCGCCTTCCGCGTCCTGGCCGTGTTCTCAGACAGACTCGCCAGATACCGCTGCGTCGAGCACTTCCAGCGCACGCCCTTGCAGCACGCCAGCCCTGCTTTGTATAGGTTCTCATAGCTGAAGACCTGCTCAAAGCTGCCGCACGCTTCGCTCCTGGCCCGGCGTTTTGCTTCCCGCTTGGCGCAGCGTCTTTGATACCGGCCCTCTTTTCGCTCTTCGCTTGTCATGTGTGTTTCGTCTCCTTGCCCGTTCGGGCACCCGCCGTAAGGGATGATTGTCGGGTGCGCGTTCTACCCTCGTGGCAGCCCGGCTATGAAACAGGCCCGCGCACATCGGCCTGCCATGCAAGCAGCGTCCAGCCGTCTGCACCGGCGGATTGTTTTGGTTTGCACCGGGAATAAGCTCTCCTTCTGCATAGGTACTGCTTCGCCGCCTTCCGGCGGTTACTGCGTCAGACCGTGCTGTGCAGAATCCGAAGGCCACGCCATTGGCATTGCTGGCGTTGTTATTGTTCGCGTTGCCGTTGCTGTTGACCAGGCAGAAATTCGTGGAGTTGCTGGCATTCGGCGAGCGCTCCCACCAGTTGGCTGCAGAGCCGACGGCAACAAAAACAGAGCTTAACCCATGTTGTCTATTCTTCCGAAGCCCCGGCAGGCCCGTCCGGCAAATCCTTGTACCGCTGCCGGTCTTTCTTCCGGACAGCTGCCAGCAGCTTCGCTTCCTCCGCGATCATCGTGCCCCACTGTTCCATGGCTTTCCCAATCCATTTGCACCCTTCCGGGTTCTGCCGGGCCGCCTCGTACAGTAGCTGCAGCTTCGGGTCGAGATTCTGCAGCGCAATGTTTGCCCGCGTCAGCTCGTCCCGGCGCATCTGCGCCTCGTGCTGATTCGTCGGCCAGATGTTGTTGGCCGCTGCTGCGTGCTCATGCACGTCGCTCGTCAGCTGCATAATGCGCGACGTGAGGAAAAACGTGTACCGTTTCGGTGCCTTCATGCAGCAGCTGAGCGTGAACGCTTCCAGCTTTTTCGCCGTGTCCACGAACTGCATACTGCTTTCGCTCCGTTTGGATTTGTAGACTGCCATACCGTCTCGTCCTTTCTTGCCGCCTCCTGCCCGCAGCGCACAGGCTGCTGGCCGGAGGCCGGGCTTTCTTCGTTTTGGAATCTCGGCTTTCCGGATTCTGGATTAAAAGCAGAAGCCGAAGGCCACGCCATAGGCACAGCTGGCGAAGTAATTGTTCGCGGCGCCGTCGCTGAAGACCAGGCAGAAAAACGAGGAGTTGCTGGCATACGGCGAGCGCTCCCACCAGCAGGCTGCAGAGCCGCTCCGCTTCTTGACCTTGCTGTTGCCCGCCTTGTAGTAGTCGTACTGCGTGCCTTCGCCCGCCGCCGAGTAGCTGGTCGAACCGAAGATTTCAACCTCGCTCAGCAAAAACAGTTTGTCCGATACTGTCTCGATCGTCGAGCTTGCGCCGCCTACGGATGTCTTCTTGCTCACCTCGTGGATGCCGTTCTGCACCTCCGTCGGCATCAGTGCCAGAATCGCAGGCAGATGCGTCGTGCGCATCGCGCTGTTCTTCCAGCCGCCGGAGTTCGTGTTCGAGCTGTTCATGGCCTTTGTGTCGGCGTAGCAGTCGTGAAGGCCAAACGTAAGCGGTGCCGTGCCGCCTGCGGCGTAGGTGTCGTGGTTCTTGCCGATGATGTCCACCTGGTAGCTTGTGCCATTGATCGTCATCGTCTTGCTGTTGCCCGCGACCCAGCTCGACGGCACGCTGCCCGAATGGCACGCCGCAATGATGGCAGACCAGTCATTGTCTGCGAAATTGTCCTTCAGGAAGCTCACCGTCACCGCGCAGGTCTTGCTCGCGGGCGCAGTATAGTTTGTTCCTGCTGCCACGCTGATGGTGATCGTCGTGCTGCCGTTGGCCTTGCCCGTCACCGTCACCGTCGTGCCCGATACGCTCACCGTCGCCGCCGACGTGTTGCTGCTCGTGGCGCTGATCGTGCCGTCGCCGCTGCGCGTCACCGTAATGGTCTTGCTCTTCGTCGTGGTGTCCAGCGTCATGCTGGCGGGGGAGATGGTGAGACTGCCTGCCGCCTTGGAGATTGCCCAGCTCACGCTCTTCGCCGTCGTCGTGCCGTCCGCCCAGCGGTAGTTGCTCTTCGGCGTGAAGGTCGCCGTGTAGCTTCCCGCGTTCGTGCCGGAGGTCGTGCCGCCGATGGTCAGCTGCGTCGTGCTGTAGTTGCTCCACGAAGGGGACTGGCTGCTCCCGTTATAGGTCAGCGTCCCGCTCTGGCTCGGCACCGTGGAGATCGTCTTCCGGTTCACCGTCACGCTCGTCGTCGCCGTCTTCGTCACGCCGTTTTCCGTGTAGCTCACTGTGATCGTCTGCGTGCCGACCGTATTAAGCGTCGTCGGGCTGCAGCTGTAGCCGGTCACGCTGGCCGTGGCGCCGTCGGAGTAGGTGGCCTTCACCACCATGCCCGTGCTCTGGAAGCTGTCACCGTACTCGTATGTAGTCTTCGTCGGCTGTGTCGTAATAGAGATCGACTCCAGCCGGTGCACGACCGTGATGGCCTGCTCCGCCGTCTTCGTCACGCCGCCTTCCGTGTACTCGATGGTGACGCTCGTCGTGCCGTCCGTCAGCGCCGTGTCCGGGCTGAAGCTGTATCCCGTCGCCTTGAGCGTGGCGCCGTTGGAATATGTCGCCGTGACGATCATGCCTGCCGGACTGAAGGTTTCGCCGGAGACGTAGGTCGTTTTCGCAGGCGGCGTTGTGATGGCGATCGACACCAGCTTTACCCCGCCGCCTCCGCCGCCTACCATGTTGAAAACTAATCCGTTCATGCTCCCACCTCAATTCTCGTGATGTTCACTGTCAGCGCCGCCGTCGGCGCCTCGCTGCAGTGGAAGGTCATCTTTCCTGCCTGCGCCACATTGTCCGCGTAGATGATCGCCTCGCTGTACGCGCCGAAGCTGGCCGGTGCGGGCGCCACCACATACGCATACGCGCCTGTCAGAAAGTTCGCATTGCTCACCGTCTGCGCCTTGCTGCTCCAGCTGCCAGCTGCCAGCGTCACCGTAAAGGAAACCGCCTTCCCGCTCTTTGCGTTCCAGGCCGTCCGCTCCGCTGCCGTGACGTGCTTTGTGGTATCTGCCTCGTGGTCATCCAGATTACCCTGCACGGCTGCCGCAGCGCCTGCCGTCTCCTTGCCTGCAAGCGCGGTGCGGATGTCGCTGTGCGCCGTGTTTGAGCTGTTGTGCGCCGACACCGCGCTTGCCGCTTCCGACTTGCCGGTTCCTGCCGGGTCTGCGCCTGCCTGCGCTGCCGTTACCTGGTGCGGGTTATCCGTGTTCCCAGTGTGTGCGCCCAGGCTTGTGGCGTTTGCCTTCTTGTCAAGCTCCGCCTTCACGCCGCCGCTGGCCACGGGATTCGTGCTGTTCGCCGTCGGGGATGCGTCGATAGTCAAGGCGTCCTGCTTGCCGTTCCACTTGGTGCGCTCCGCCGCTGTGACGTGCTTCGTGGTGTCGGCCTCGTGGTCGTCCAGGTTGCCCTGCACGTTGCCTGCCTTGGCCTCAGCGGTTCCCGCCGCGTCTGCGCCCACCATCTCTGCAGTGTAGTCGCCTGCCTTCGGAACAACTGCGCCGCCGCGTCCGTTGAAGCTCGTCACGCCGCCGCCCGCAATGGCCTGTGCACTGTCGCACCAATACTTCGCGTTGTTGGTGTTCTCGCCCTCGCGCGTTCCTGTGCCGCCTACGGCCCAGCTCTCAGCTGCCTTCGCGTTTGCCTCCACGCCCTGTGCGCTGCTCTGCGCAAGCTCTGCGCTTTCCTGTGCATCCGTGGCCGCCGCCTGGGCCTCCGTCTTCGCAGTCTCTGCCGCAGCCTTGGCTGCCTGCGCCGCCTGCTTGTCCTGCCCTGCGCTTGCAGCGGATGCAGCTGCTGCCGTCTTGCTACTGGCCGCCTCGTCTCTGGCCGCTTCCGCAGCCGTCTGCGCGTCTGCTGCCTCTCCGGCCGCTTTCGTCGCTGCCGCGCTATCTGCCGCGACGGTTGCCTCGCTTTTCTTCGCGTTCGTCTCTGCCGTCTTTGCTGCCGCCTCAGAGGCTGCCGCATTGCTGGCTGCCGACTCTGCGCCTGCCTTCGCCGTGCGGGCGTCCGTGGCCGACTGCGCCGCCTGCGTGGCGTTCGTCGTCGTGGCCTTCTGCGCGTTCTCCGCCTTTGTGGCGGCCTCCTGCGCCGTGTCTGCTGCTTCGGAAGCTGTCTGCTCAGAAGCAGCTGCCGCTGCCGCCTTCGTGCTGGCGGTTGCTGCCGCCGTCTGCGCAGTGCTGGCGTCTGCCTGGGCGCTCGATGCTGCCGACTGTGCGGCCGTCTTCGCCGCTTCAGCCGCAGTTTTCGCTGCCTGCGCCTGTGAGATCGTCGCAGAGACCAGGTCTCCCTGCAAATCCGCCAGCGACAAAATCTCCCGCCACGCGCTGTCGTCTTCGTTTTCATACTTCCACTGCAGCTGCCCGTCGGTCTCGCTGTACCGGATGACGACCGGCTCACCGCCGTCGCCCTTCAGACTGGCCAGCCACTCTTCCTCGGTTCCGATGAAGCCGTGCTTCACGGCGATGCCATACGCCGTGATGTAATACCCGCGCCACTCGGTTCCGATCTTCGTGTAGCTCATACATACACCTCCATGTGGGTGTCTGCCGGATGGTAGTTGAGCGCAAACCAGCGCATGAACTCGCTGAAAAAGCTGTTGAATACCTGCATCGTGTTCTGGTACTTGTTGTACTCGCCGTTTGCAAAGTCGATCATGGCCGTCAAATAGGCCCAGTAGATTTTGTCGTGCGGCGGCTGCGCCAGCAGCTCCTTATCCTTATCCGCGTCATAGTGGTAGGTGATGATCTCCTCGCTTGCAAAAAGCAGAACCTCCGTCTGCACCAGCCCCTCGCACTCGTTGAGCCACTGCGTTTTTGCCTCGTTGGAGAAGGCGTTCGGCTTGATCTCGTCCACCATGTCGATGACGCTCTTCAAGGTTGCCATACCCGGCACCTCCTTTCGTCGAAATGAAAAACCGGGCGGCAGCTGGCGCTGCTGCCCGGCGTTTGTGCGCCTGTCTCTTCATCCCTCGTCCCCGGATGACAGCCCAGCGCACGCGGGTGTCATCCGGAAAGGAAGAAGGCGGAAGCGAATGTGCAGCTTTCGCCTTCCGGCGGAAGCGGAACGCAGCGAGCGTCTTCTGACGCCGCCGCCGTCCCGGTTCTGTGTGTCAGGTTGTCGCGCTCAGCTTCGTGGCCAGCGCGTTATATTTCGCCTTCAGCTCGTTTGCCAGCGTGACGACAGCGTCAAACTCCGCCTTCGTCGGTGCCGAGCCTGCGGCGGCGGCCGCATCCGCAGCCGTTACCTTGGACGTGGACGCCTTCATGCTGCCGAGCTTCAGTTCATCGGTCACTTCCAGGTTCGTGAACCTTGTGTACTTTCCCATCCTGAAGCCCTCCTGTCAGTCGCCGACCAGCTGTGTGCCGCCGGTCACGCCGCCGACGCAGAACGCCCGCCAGTCGTTGAAGCCCGCGATGAAACGCGCATAGCCCTTCCAGACGTTGGCGTCGTTGCCCGCCAGCTCGCTGCGAACCTCCAGCGCCACACGGTCAAGCCACACGGCACCGCCGTATTCCTCGTTGTACTTGCTGTCCAGCAGCACCCACGGCTTCGTGCCTGCGGTGATGAACTGGTTGAGGTACGGCCAGACGATGACGTTCCAGCGGCCGAAGTTGAAGTTGAAGCCGTTGTTGGCGGTGTTCGGGTCTTTGTCCGCGCCGATCGCGGCGAAGACATCCCGCTTGAGCGTGTACTCGTTCGGGATGAGGATGGTCGTCGGTGCAACGTCCAGAACTTCCTCGTTGTCGCCCCGGAAGTCCTGCATGGCGGATTCCGCTGCGGCCAGCGCGTCGCTGGAGAAGCCGTCGGCAAAGAGGTTCGACTGCTTCTTCTTGCCCAGCGCCGACGGGTGCTCCTTGGCAAACAGGCACTTGCCGTCCGCGCCCAGCGTGGAGAAGGTCTTGCCGTAGAACTTCGTGCTTGTTGCGCCGGTGATGGCTGCGCCAAGCAGCGCCGCGCCGAACTTCTCACGCGTGCGGTAATACGACGTGATGAAGCCCGCAGGCTGCTTCTTGAGATCCATCAGCTTGCCGTCTTCCACGATCTCGCGCGACAGCGAGAAGCTGTTCTTCCAGGTCATGTGCTCCAGGAACTTGCTGAAGCCTTCCTGCATACCATCCACGGGATAGTCGCCGTTCTCGCCGACCGGCTGGAAGCCCTCCATCGCGGTCATGGTCGTGAACTTCTCGCCCCAGTGGTTGCTGGGGGAGATGTTGAACAGCTCCGGCAGCATACTGGCCTGCTCAAAAGCCTCGCCGCGCTTCTCCAGGAACATCTTGATCGGTTCCTGGCTCTTGCCGAAAATGCTGTCCTGAAGGCCGGAGCCTTCGGTAAAGGTAATGTTAGCCATTGCTCATGTCTCCTTTCCTGGTATCAGAAGCGGACGCGGCACATATCGCCCGCCGCCGTGCCGTCCATATAGACGACTTCAGCCACGCCGCTCGCAGTCGTGCCTGTGACCTGCAGACCGTCGGTGTGCAGCGTGACCTTGCTGCCCAGCTTTACGCTGGTCGCTGCCGCCGCAAACGTGGTCTCGAAGATCATGTCCTTGTTTACCCGAATCACGGGGATGATGTCGCCCGCCGTGCACGGGCTGTCCTTCTCGCACATGGAGATGTACGTCGGCGCGTTCGTGCCAGTTGCCAGCGCGAGGTTCCCGCCCGACTGGATGAGCGCCATGCCGACCTTCGGCGTGATGGCGCTGCACGGCAGATACTCGATGCCCGAAATCCGGTTGTCATCGATGCTGTGAATTTTGAAACTCATGTGAAATGCTCCTTTCTCAGCCCTTGTGTGTCCGGCTGTAGTGTGCCTGAATCTCCGCGTCGGTGACGCCGGGGTTCATGGTGCGGTACAGCTCCTTCACGTCCGAAGGAACCGGCACGGCGCCCTTGCCCCTTGTCTGTGTCTGCGCCAGATGCTGCTTCGACTGTGCGGCATTGATGGCCGCCTGCCGCGCCCTGGCCGCTGTGCCCTGTGAAAGCGTCTCGAAGTTCGCCAGCTTAAAAGCGTCGAGCAGACTGTTGCCCTTCTTCACCAGCTCATAGAACTGCGGATAGTTCGGCATCTTCGCCAGGTCTTGCAGCTCGCGGATGTTCGGGTCAAGCTCGCTGATCTTCTTCAGCTGCTCGTCCACCTGCACCTTGGTCTGCGCCTCCTGAGCATCCTGTCTGGCCTTCTCTGCTGCCAGCTTTGCCTCCCGCGCCTCGCGCACCTCCGGCAGATTCTGCACAAATTGGTTGAACTCTTCGTCGCTCATCCCGCTCTTACGGAGCAGATGAGACTTCTTCTCTTCCTCGAAGCGCTCCCGGTACTCTTCATACTCCGCCTTCGAGGTGATGGGCTTCTTGGTGTACGGGTTCGTCATGCCGCTGCTTGCAAACGCCTCGTCGATGAACCGCTGCGCTTCCGCTCTGGCGTCCTCTCTGGCCTTTGCGATTGCTGCATCCCGCTCCGCTTCCGCCTTCCGGCGTGCTGCTGCAAACTGTGCATTGCGGGCATTTGCATCCCGTGCACCTTCGCTGTCCGTTTCTGTATTGCTCTCCGGCTGCTCGCCGCCTGCGTCTTCCTCAGACACCTGGTCGTCTGCACCGGTTTCCTGCTGTGTTTCGTCCTGGTCTTCTTCGGCAGGGGCGGCGATCTCCTGCGCTTCTCCGCCTTGCGCACTCGTCGTTCTCCCACCAGAACGCAAACCAGCGTCAGCGTTTGCGTTCTGGAAAGGAGAAGAAGCTGCGTCCGGCGCAGCTTTCGTCGCCCCGGCGGAAGCGGAGCGGTAAGCTGCTTCTTCGACGCGTGCAGGTTCGGCGGTCTCCTGCTCTTTTCCGCCTTCGTCGATGCCAAACAGTGCGCCGTAGTCGATCTCGTTCATGTGTCTCTCCTAGGCCCGCAGTCCGGGCCTTGCATTTTTACGCTCTTGCTGCGAAGTGTCGGGGCTGGCGGCGAGTGGCATCACTTACCACTCTTGCCGCTGCCGGAACTGCCGGTGCGAAGATCGTTGCCGGTCTTCACCTGGCCGTTGCCCTTCTTCACGTTCTGCGAGAAAGGCGCGTTGACCTTCTGTGCGCCGGTGTTCTGGATGCTGCCAGCGTAGCCGGGTCTCTTGTTGTCTGCCATGTGTTCGTCCTCCTTTCTTTTTGGATACTCCTGTGTCACGGCCAGCTGCGCGGGTGCCCCAATCCCGCGCAGCCTGCCGCTTTAGGAGGCCGGGCGATACCCGGATAAAAGAAACGATCAAAAGAATCAAACAGGGGGCGTCCCCTGGGGCTGCTGTCTTGCTGCGGCTGCGTCTCGCGCTGCATCCTGCTGCGCTTTCTGGATGACCGCCTGCATTGCGGCTGCATCCTCCGTCCCACCAGAACGCAAACCAGCGTCAGCGTTTGCGTTCTGGAAAGGAGAAGCGGCTGCGTCCGGCGCAGCTTTCGCCGCCCCGGCGGAAGCGGAGCGGTAAGCTGCCGCTTCGACGCGCTGCTGTGCCATCTGAATCTGCATGGCCATCTGCTGCTGGGCCTGCTGCTTTTTCAGTTCTTCTTCGAGATACCCGCGCGTCTCGCTGGCGCCCGGATAGTGCAGCATCTCCATCTTCGTCCAGAACAGGATGAGCGTCGGCAGCTGCGCCGGGTCTCCGAAGGCGCCGGTCTGCAGATTCATGCGGGTTTCCTGCCACATGGCCTCGCGGTTCGATGCCAGCGGCGCGGACGTGTCGCATGAGAAGAGGAACTGATCGTTCCAGCACCATTCCCCGGCGTCGTCCTGCTCCAGAAAATCGTACCGGTTGAAGGTCTCATACTGCGCGTTTCCGTGGATGTCCGACGACACGACCGGCCTCGGCTCGTCCGTGTACGCCAGCTTGAATTTGAACATTGCCTCGAAGAGCGCAGCGTATGCTGCATCTTTCATCACGCGCTTGGATTCCAGGCGCCCGGCCGACTGCGCTGCTGCGAACTCCTTGGCTTTGCCGCTCGTGGCGGTGTGGTCTGTCCTGCCCTGGAAGGAATCCGTAATGCCGATGACCTGCCGCGCCTCTTCGTAGACCTGTGCCAGATAGGTGAGGTCTTGCTGCACGTTTCCCTGCAGATCGTAGACGTCGATGAGCGCCTTCGTCGCGGCGTTGCCCGGCCGGATGACCTTCATGTCGTCCGCGTCCACGCGGATGCTGGCCTCGTCCGGCAGTGTGATGTAGCTGCCGGATTTGAGCAGCTTGTCGATGATCTTGGCCTCAACGCGGTTGGTGGTGTTCTGCTGATCTGCAATCTTGTCGATGTCGCTGTCGCCCAGGAACCGGCCGTACACGCTCACGTTCTTCTGCAAAATGACAGGGAAGATATCCGGTTTGTAGAACGGGATGCGCGTCGGCTCTTCTGTGATCGTGACGACCGGCAGGCCCATCTCGTCCGTCTGTGTCTCGCTGGCGGTCTGCTTCGGAACGACGCCTGGAATGACGCTCCCGTCTGTGCGCTGAATCGGGAAGTAGACTTCCTCGTATTCCTCGGTAGACTCCGCCCACTTCGTCCCGCCGCAGTACGGGCAGGCCTTGCGCCCGCCGCGCTGCACCGCCGGTCTGGTCTCCCGCTCCAGCTCGTTCGCCGCTTCCTGAATGGCCGCTTCCGGTGTCTGCGTTTGCGGAATCATCTGCGGCGGCGTTCCGTCTGTACTCGGTTCTTCCATCGGTTCCGCTGCCAGCGGCTCAATGGCGCCGCACTGGACGCACCGGCGGAGCTTCCGCGCCTGGTAGTCGTCCAGGTCTTCCAGCTCCGTATCGTTCACCCAGCTGTAAAGGCCGATTCCGCCCTTGTCGTTGCGGTAATAGGCGATGTACTGCGTGACCAGATCATCCGCCGTAGATGCGTTCCCGGTTCCCTTGACATCCGGCTCGCGCTCCGACTCGTCTGCCACACTCACGCCGTACTTCCGACGGATGTATTCCTTCGTCTGCGGGATTTTGAGGATGATATAGTCCATGTCCTCCACGCCCGTGTAGACGCCGTCCTGCGGCACGATCTGCTTCGGGTGCAGCGTAGACACGGCCAGCTCACCGATCGTGAAGTGCGTCCGCTGCGTGTTGTCCCACTCGACCAAAAACGCAGCGCCGCCCTGGATGGGCACTGTGCGTTCCATCATGTCGTTCAGCTGTTCAAACGGCATCCTGTCCAGCTCGTTGCGGAGCATATCCTCGATGAGCTTGGCCTTCATCTCGTCCTTCTTCCGCCGGGCCGTGACCTTCGGCTGCGGGATGTTGCTGTCCGTCTGTGCCTCGATCAGCTCCGCGCAGATGTTCCGGACGTGCGGCGTCTGTGTCTTCCGCTCGCCCCGGACGATGGCCCGCAGCTGATTTGTGCCTGCATACAGTGCCTCCCGCTCGTCCATCCGGCTGGCCTCGGATTCATAAGCGCTCTCGTTTCGAGAGAGCCTGTCCTGCCAGAGCCGGAGCCTGTCGTTGTTTGCTCGTTTCGTCATGGTCTTCACTCCTATGCTGTCGGCCGCCTGTCAGGTGGCCGGGGTTCCCCATTTCTTCTTCAGTATCTCCCGCTCCGCCGGCGATGCGTTTTCGTAGTCCTCCCACTGGCTGCGCGACCACTTCACGCCCTGCGCCCTTGGCTCCTGCAGCAGATAGCTCTGCTGCGGCCGAATGTGGTGCGCAATGGCCAGCGACAGCACGCAGTCATCATGTGCGCCCGGCTCCGCTTCCGGCTTCAGTGTCTCCGGGTTGCGCACGAACGACAGCATCTCTTCCAGCGTCGTCTCGTCGTTCACGATCTCGATGTCGTCCCGCACGGCTTTGATGAGTTCTGCAAGTATGACCGGCCGCGTCTTCGTGTTCGTAAGGAAGCCGAACGACTGCCGGACTTTATGCGTGTAGTCGTCGATGGTCTCCCGCACATACTGGCGCGGATACCGCAGCCGCTCCAGTTCCATGACAGGGTAGGTGGAAAAGTTCGTCTCCAGGCCGATGAGCGCCGTGTTGTAGTGCAGGCCCAGGCAGTAGACCTGCCGGGCAAAGACGTCCTCGTCGAATTTCCCGCGAAGCTGCGCCACCTGCACGCCGGTTCTGTTGTCCAGTACCTGCGCCACAAAGCTGTCGCTGCCTTCTCCGGCGGTATCTCCGCCGATAACATACGGCACGCCTGGCTCCGGCTCGCGGTATATGCGGATGCAGCCGGTCTTGTCGTCTGTCCAGCTGATTGAAGACAGCTTCACGCCGTCGTCGTCATACTCAAAAATGCCCGTGCGCTTCGGCGGCCGGATGGCCTGCAGCCTTGCAGCCACGGCTTTTCCGTCGAAGACCGTCTTGCCGGTCACGCCCCACATTCCCAGGCAGTAGACCTGGTAGTAATACTCGTCCGTCTCCTGGAAGCTCTCCAGCGTCCGAATGGCCGCGTCGTCCAGAAAACGGTTGTCCTTGTAGGTGGACTCATGTACCCGCGCCCGTGGGTCGTTCCGGTCGAAGAACCGTTTTTTCAGCCAGTGCTGGATGCTGATCGGGTTAAAGCTCAAGATGATCTGCTGGTATTCTCGTGTCCGTCCGCGCAGTCGGATATCCAGCTGGTTGAAGTCGCCTTCCAGAAGTTCGCTTGCTTCTTCAATCCAGATGCCCGTGATGTTGTAGATCGACTTCAGCTTCTCGACGTCGTCCAGGCCTGCGAAGATGATCTCGCTTCCGTTGCGGAACGAAATGGCGAGGTCTGATTTGTTGGCTTTGTATCCGCTGTCCGGATAGAAGTCTGCCAGCTGTCCGAGCAGCTGCTTGAAGCAGCTCTCCCGCAGCGTCCTGGCGACCTTCCGGCAAACCAGGAACCGGTGTCCCGGCTCCGTGATGGCTCGCTCCAGAATCTTTCGTCCCGCGAAGATCGACTTTCCGGAGCCGCCGCCGCCCTTCAGAACCAGGTATCTGTGCTCGTCCCAGAACAGCGGCAGGAACGTGCGGTTGTTCGTCTCCCGGAGGTTCCGGAACCACAGCGCACACTCGACCTTCAGGTCAAGTTCCTTCTGCGTCTGCTTCTTCGCCATCGTCTTCACGCTCCGTCTCCAGCAGCGCGTCGCGTTCCTCAGCCAGCAGCGCCAGCTTGTCTGCAATGCGCAGCTCACCGGCGCCCATCGAACTGCGTGTCTTTTCGCCCAGCTCAACTTCCTGCTTCTGCCGCCAGCCGTAGTTATTCTGCAGATTGAAGATGATGCCCTGCAGCCCCTTCTCCCGCGTCAAAAGCTCCTGCTCCAGATACGCTTCAATCCGCGCTCTGGCTTCAGCTGCCACGTCTGCCAGCTCCGGATGCAGCTCAGGGTCTGCGTAGTTCTGCCATGTGCTGCGGTCAATGCCCAGCTGCAGACACAGTCCCGCGATCGACGGCGGCACAACGTATTGCAGCAGCATGATCTCGTCTCCATCATCGTTCCGGATGACGCCGCCCGTGTCGTCTCTGGCCGGAATCGTGCGCGAAATGCTGCGGAAATACCGTTCTGTTTCTTCCCGCAGCTTCTTTCTGGTGTATTTTTTGGGTCTTCCTGCCGCCATCCGCGCCACCTCCTGTCCCGGCGCTCTAAGGTTCCCGCGCGTGTGCGCCCGTATGCGTGCGCTTGTCGTGGGGAAAAATTCAAATATCTTCTCCGCACCGCTCAAATCCCGCCTAAAACGCGGCGCCCTCCCGCAGGGTCTTGCTGCAATATCAAGTGCATGCCCTGTCACGATGCCATGATACCGGAAAAGTCACGTCACGAAGTGTCAACTTTTTCGGCACCTTGCACAAAAAAGCAGGGCTGCACACCTGCAGTCCCGCTGAATTATAGCTTTTGGGGGAAATCCTCGTAGTATCTGCGCACCATCCGGTGCAGTGTGGACTTGCTCAGGCAGTGCTTCATGCACACCGCCGTTGCCGTCGCGTCTGTTGTCACGAACTCGAATAGCGCCTGGTAGCTTTCCCCGCCATGCTCCAGGCACAGGTTCAGGATAATCCGCTGATCTTCTTCCGGCAGGTCTTTGTAAAGGCGTGAGGTGAAATAGATATACCCCTGCCGGTTGTAGTCTACCTTCACGCCAGATTTGAAACGGAACATTCCCTCACGCCCTTTCTCTCATGCCGTCGTCTATCTCATGCGCCTGCGAAGCTCTCACGGATGACGCCGCCGCGCACCTGGAAGCTGACGACGTGGTATCTCCCCAGTGGGTGGATGTGCGTCACCGTCCCCGTGAATGGCTTGCGTTCCGTCTTCTTCGGCCGCTTCCTGTCTTTCACCTTCATGGTCTCTGTCTCCCCGAATGTCTCCGGGATTCTCTGTACGATGTCTCCGATCTTCATGTTCATATCTCCTTGATCTCGATTCCAAATCTGTCCTGCATCATCTTCCGCTTGATGATATACTTCTGCGTCCGCGTCGCCCGGCTCTTCACGTCCTCGACGATCTTCTCCCAGCCGTTCTGCGTCTTCCGCTCATAGCAGAAGTCCGCGCAGTACCGGATGGCACGGATGCGCCTTCCGTCCGGCGTGGTATATGCTTCCTGCAGCGTGAAGTCCTGCTGCAGCCGCAGCTCGCGGATGAGTCCTGCCTGCAGCATGGCTTGCAGTTCCCGAAACCTTTCGGCCTCTTTCTTGCTGTCAAACCGGATGCCGCCGGTCGTCTCCGGCTCGTTCCGGTACTTCCTGGCCTTCTGTATCTGCGCTGTTTTGAGC
>ERZ808286.294-NODE-294-length-35786-cov-4.159469_pt1 | contig 35786 bp, 27 predicted proteins | sample MGYA00521276_ERZ808286 | MGnify/ENA primary metagenome ERZ808286 (study PRJEB31516, sample SAMN03275607) | gut metagenome | biome: mammalia-associated habitat; material: feces | host: Papio cynocephalus | place: Kenya | collected 2012-08-01 ... | reverse complement strand
GGAAAAGTACCTTAATCAACAATCTTGCTGGGAAAAGCATCGCGATTGCGGGGAATCGCCCTGGTGTGACGCGTGCGGAACAATGGATCAAACTCCCTAGCGGATTCATTCTTCTTGATACGCCAGGGATATTGCCCATGAATTACGGCAACCGCGATGAGGCGATTCGTCTCGCCTTAACCGGATCGATCAAAGAAGAGGTTTTGCCCATGGACGATTTATCCTTCATTCTTTTAGATTATCTCCGCGAATATTACCCGCAAATCCTAAAGGAACGTTATGATATTTCATCCTTATTGACGTTCAGCAACGATGACGTTTTAACGGAAATCGCGAAAAAGAAGGGGTTTTTGTTACGAGGCGGAGAAGCAGATAGAAGCAAAGCGGCATTAACGCTTATAAAAGAATTCCGCGATGGCGAATACGGGCCCGTCACTTTGGAGAAACCGAATGCTGAAAAAAGAATGTGAATACTATGACGAACAAACGCATTTAATCGTCGGTGTGGATGAAGCGGGGCGGGGCCCTCTTGCAGGCCCAGTTTATGCAGCAGCAGTTCTTTTCCCTCCCTCCTTTCATGATGAAGCAATCAACGATTCCAAAAAACTGAGCGAAAAGAAACGGGAAGAGCTTTTCTCTTTAATTACGGAGAATGCGCTTGGATACGGAATCGCTTCCATGAGCGCGGATGAGATTGACGAATATAACATTTATGAAGCGACTAAACGATGTATGAAAAAGGCGATTTCTCAAATCAAAGTTCCCTACGATTTAATCATCACCGATGCGATGCCGCTTCAACTGGATGTAAGAGTCGTTCCTATGATAAAAGGGGATGCTCAATGCCTAAATGTGGCCGCCGCTTCCATCTTAGCGAAGGTTTCGCGTGATCGTTACATGGAAGAACTTGATAAAAAATATCCCGAATATGGTTTTGGCAAACATAAGGGATACGGGACAGCTTATCATTTAGAAGCCATTAAAACATACGGACCCATCGAAGGAATTCACCGGAAGTCTTTTGCCCCGGTAGCGAATTATTACAAAGAACAACTAAAATTGTTTTAATTTTTTTGGTAAAACGCCTCTTTTTTGTCTATAGATGAGTGGAGGCGATTATGAACGCAAAAGAAATACTTATCTACTTATCCTTTTTATATAAAGGGAACGCCGAGACGATGCTGAGCCACATTCGTAAGAAAGTGGAGGTGAATCCGCGAGAAGTTGAAGAATTCGCTCGGAATGTCAAAGAACCATTTTTCACGCTACTCGATTCAATTTATCCTGAAGATTGGAAACAATTATTTCTTCCGCCTCTTGTAACTTTTTACGAAGGAGATATCTCCTTACTCAAACATTTGGAACGCTCCGTGACTTTTGTTGGTAGCAGAGACGCAAGCAAAGAAGGGCTTTCTTTAGCGCGTCATTTTGGTAAAGAACTCGCACAAAGGAATGTGACGATTGTAAGTGGATTCGCTCGCGGAATCGATACGGAAGTGATGCGAGGGGCGATGGAAGGGAATGGGAAAATCATCGGTATATCTGGAGCTGGGATTGATGTTGATTACCCTTCGTCCAGCCGCGATGTTTATGAATACGTCCGTAAACGCGGTTTGCTCTTAAGCGAATATCCTAGCGGTGTTGCACCAAAGCCAGAACATTTTCCACGCCGCAACCGCATGCTTGCTGGAACTGGCAAAATCGTGATTGTTGGCGAAGCAGAAGAAAGAAGTGGCTCTTTAATCACGGTGTCCATTGCCACCAATTTAGGGAAGGATGTTGGTTGTCTCCCTTCGATTCCGTGCAAAGGAAGCGCCTGTAACGCCTTAATTAAAGATGGAGCTTTTTTGATCGACAAGGTGGAAGATATCCTTTCCCTTCTTCCAACCGAAAAATAATTTCCATCCCTTATAAATAATAAGGTTATTTATATAAGGAAAAAGCCGTTTCACCTCTATTGACAAGGGCAAACTTACTCACTAATCTTCTAGGGCGCAAGGGAAATAATAATGAAATTAGTTATCGTTGAGTCACCAAAAAAATGCGAAACCATTGGCCATTATCTTGGTAATGATTATAAAGTCATGGCTTCTCAAGGTCATATCCGCGACCTCTCTACAAAAGGAAAAGGAGGGCTTGGAATTGACGTTGAGCACGACTTTAAACCCGATTTCAAAATCACCCCGAATAAATACCCAATCGTCCGTGAACTTGAGAAAAATGCCAAAAAAGCGGACGAAGTGATTCTTGCAACAGACCCTGATCGCGAAGGAGAGGCGATTTCCTGGCATCTAGCGAGCGTCTTGGGCCTTGATGTTGTTTCGACGAAACGCCTTCAGTTCCACGAAATCACTAGACCTGCGATTTTAGATGCTCTTGATCACCCAGGGCATATTGACATGAACCTTGTTTATAGCCAAGAGACGCGTCGTATGTATGATAGAATCATCGGATTCAAATTATCGAGCTTGCTCCAGAAAAAGATGGGTTCGAAATCTGCAGGACGCGTTCAAAGCGCAACGCTGAAAATGATTTGCGACAACGATGAGGAGATTCGCTCTTTTGTTCCCTCGGAATATTGGACGATCGAAATCACCGTTCAAGTCGGTGAGAAAGAACTAAAGCTTGCTTTGGACAAGGTGGATGGAAAAGCCGTCACAATTTCCTCAAAAGAAGAAGCGGATAAAATACTTGAACGTATCGGCAAAAGCATCAATTTGGTGTCGCTTGAAACGTCGAAAAAAACGATTGCTTCCAAATTGCCTTTTACGACAAGCACGATGCAGCAAGAGGCATTCAATCGTTTTAAGTTTTCCACCAGCAAAACCCAATCCATCGCCCAACGCCTTTATGAAGGTAAAGACATCAACGGCGAACATGTCGGTCTAATCACCTACATGCGTACCGATAGTACTCGTCTTTCCCCAGATTTCTTTAGAAAGCATGCGGTCCCCTTCATTGAAGAAACATTTGGCAAAGAATATGTTGGGCATCTTAAGCAAGCCAAAAACAGCGCTTCTGCGCAAGACGCCCACGAAGCCATCCGCCCAACCGGAACACATCGTACCCCTGAGCTTGTTGCTCGTTTTGTTGACCCTGATGAAGCCAAGCTCTACCGCCTTATTTATGACCGCGCCTTAGCAAGCTGCATGAGCGACAAAATCGAAGAGGTTACGAGTGCGATTTTTGAAACAAATGGCCTTACTTTCAAAGCGAATGGAGTGAAGACCTTATTCAAAGGATACGAGGCTATTTATGGTGACTTTGAGGATGACGATAGCAAATATTTGCCACCTCTAGAAAACCACAAATCATATATGCTTCTTCATAAAGACGGAGAACAAAAGTTCACAAAAGCGCCCGCTCGATATAGCGAAGCGAAAGTAGTCAAACTTATGGAAGAAAAAGGCATTGGCCGTCCTTCCACATACGCTTCGACGATTCAAACGCTTCAACGTTCTGGCTATATCACGAGCAAAGGCGGAATTGTGACACCGACGGAAACGGGCTTACGAACCACTTTTGTCTTAAGCAAATATTTCCCGGAAATCGTTTCTAGTGAATATACCGCAAACATGGAAAAAACGTTGGATGAAATCTCCAACGGAGAAGAAACGCGTCTCGATGCGATGAACCAATTCTATGGCCCTTTCATGGAAAAATTCCAAGAGGTCGCTGAGAAGATGTATAAAGATCCCGCTCAAGAAACGGGTGAGATGTGTCCAGTGTGCGGCGCGCCTCTTGTTATCAAAAAAAGCAAATACGGGAGCTTTGTGGCATGCAGTAACTATCCAGCTTGCTCCTACATCCAGAAAAAGAAAAAAGAAGAGCCAAAGCAAACGGGCGAGATGTGCCCAGTGTGCGGAAAACCCCTTGTTGAGCGAAAGAACAAAAAAGGCGAGACCTTTATCGCTTGCAGTGGCTATCCAGCCTGTTCCTACATCAAAGGGCGCGACGAGAAAAAGAAAGAGACAGTCACATACACGGAAAAGGATTATGTCAAGCCTTGCCCAAGCTGCAAAACGGGACATCTCGTCCTAAAACAAGGAAAGCGAGTTCAGTTTTTAGGCTGCACGAATTTCCCCAAATGCCGTTATCACGAATGGATCACGGATAAGAAACCAAAATAATGGACGAGAAAAGAATTCAAATCATCGGCGGTGGCCTATCTGGTTCTGAAGCTGCTTATTATTTGCTCAAAAAAGGCTATGAGGTTTTTCTTTACGAAAGAAAACCACTGGTGAAAGACGGCGCCCACGAGAGCGAATATCTGGGGGAGCTTGTTTGCTCCAATAGCCTCAAAAGCAAAGAAATTACGAATGCCTGTGGCCTCCTTAAGAATGAAATATCGCGCTTTGGAAGCATCATGATGGAGGCTGCTTCTTTTGCAAGCGTTCCAGGTGGGAACGCCCTTACTGTTGACCGCGATTTGTTCGCTAAGAAAATTCACGAAACGCTTCTTTCTTTCCCTCAATTCCATTTATTGCGAGAAGAAGTGCTCTCTTTTTCGAATGTGCCAACTATTTTAGCAACCGGTCCGCTTACCAGTGGCCCTTTGCTCGAGAAGCTCTCACAAATCGTCGGAACTAAAAACTTTTCTTTTTTCGATGCATCTGCGCCTATTGTCGCGAAATCCTCCCTCGATTTTTCAAAGGTTTACTACAAGTCCCGCTTTTCGCAAGATGATGCCGCTTATTTAAATTGCCCTTTTTCCAAAGAAGAATACATTCGCTTTGTGGAAGAGCTTATTCACGCAGAGCGTGCTCTGGTTCATGAATTTGATACCCATTATTTCGAAGGGTGCTTACCGATTGAAATCATGGCGGAAAGAGGGATAGAAACGCTTCGGCATGGAATGCTTAAACCATTTGGGCTAGGAACGGATGAGCATCCAAAGCCCTATGCGGTCGCACAGCTTCGCCAAGACACCAAGCTAGGCGATTACTATAATCTTGTCGGTTTTCAAACGAATTTGACTTATAAAGAGCAAAAACGCGTTTTTTCTTTGATTCCTGGATTAGAAAACGCGACTTTCATCCGTTATGGATTGATGCATCGAAATAGTTATATCGATGCCCCAATTGCTTTGAATGAAGATTTTTCTTTAAAGAATAAACCGAATGTGTTCGTTGCGGGGCAGCTTTCTGGTGTGGAAGGGTATGTCGAAAGTGCGATGATGGGTATTTTTGCCGCCATTAACATTGACCGCAAAATGTCTGGAAAGTCATTTATACCTGTACCAAAAAATACGATGAGCGGAGCCTTGATTGACTATATTTTGCACGCGAATCCTTCTTTCTTTGCTCCAATGAACGCCAATTGGGCTTTATTCCCGAATTCCACGAAAGCCAATCGTGAATCGGTCGTCATAGAAGCTCAAAATGCGTTATCATCATATTTGGACGCAATCCATGAATAGAGCGGAAAGAGAATATTTAGATTACTTGTCATATCAAAGGCGCTTTTCTCCGCTTACGGTAAGCGCTTATCAAAGAGACTTAGATGAATTTTTCACTTTCGTCGATTCTTTAAGCATCACGTTTGAAAACGTCGACCACGGGATACTCCGCGCTTATTTAGCGGAGCGGATTGGAAAAGGGGTATCAAAAAGAAGCTGCCAAAGGAATTTGGCGGCAATTCGTGGCTTTTTCCGTTTTTGCGTCGACAAAGGATATTCTTCGCATAATCCAACTTTGGGTTTTCATAATCCAAAAAGTATGAAAAAGGAGCTCGATGTTCTTACAAGCGAACAAATCGATATTCTTTTTGGAGCGAATGAACGGCGAGAAGACGAACTCGCATTACGCGATTCAGCGATTCTGGAACTGATGTTTTCTAGTGGGATGCGGGCAAGCGAAGTTACTAAGCTACAAAAAAATGACATTGATTATGGAACGAGAATGATTCGCGTTATGGGGAAGGGACGCAAAATCAGAATGGTTCCTTTTAGTAGGAACGCCAGCGCGAAAATGAAACGCTACTACGATGAGCTTCGCCCAAAACTTGCTAAGCGTTATCGAAAAGGGCCTGTCCTCTTGGCCTTCTTTCTTTCAAAAAACGGAAATCCTTTGTCTGTTCGTGATTTGGAATTCATCCTGGATAACATTGAGAAAAAAACCGGTGTCTATTTCGGGACGCACCCCCATACCCTTCGTCATAGCTTTGCAACGAGTCTATTGGAGGGCGGCGCGGACCTTCGCTTGATTCAGGAATTACTTGGTCATGAGAGTTTGGACACCACCCAGGTATACACGCACGTGAGCAAGAAACAAATAAAAAAAGAATACGATGAGTTTTTCCCACGGCGGGACGATACGACCACAAAATGAAGTAATTTCCCTCTTTCTTTTGGACTTGGATTTACTCAAAAAATAATTTGCAGTTTTGCAAAATAAAACTTGAAATTTAAGAAAGTGCCATCGGTTTTTGCCATTTGTAAAAATAAATGGAAATTTCAAAAAATAAGCATTGACAATGCCTCTATTCCCTTGAAATTATCCCCATACGCTTTTCGAAGCGTGGGAGGATTTTTATGAAAAAGAACACAAAAGTGCTCCCTTTGAGTCTTATGGCAATCGTCGGTATTGCCATGTGCTCACGGGATGCAACAGTGGCTCCAACGAGACTTACACTTATCGTGGCGCCACAAGTGGAAGCCCAGAGAAATGGGCTCCAGCGACATGGAAAACCAATGAAGATACATTGGTCTCAGGCTATACGGAAATCGGCCTTGTCGATTACGTTTTAAACGCGGATGGGAATGGCTATGAAGTCGTACCTGAAATGGCAGCCGAAATCCCAACGGATATCACGTCTACTCTGACTCGCGAAGAAGTGGATAAGTATGATATGCAACTTGATGCGGACGAAGAGACCGGGGCCGAGAAATTATTCACGTCTGGCCAAAAGTGGCAAGTTAAGCTCAATCAAGCCGCCGTTTTCGAAGACGGAACCGTCATTAATGCCGATACTTATGTGAATTCGTTGAAGGATTTGCTCGATCCTGAGATGCAGAATTATCGTTCTGGTGACTATGCAAACGGAACTACCGCGATTGGCGGGGCTCTGCATTATTTACAAAGCGGCCAAACATTGCTTGACCAGTATATTGACGGAGATGGTTTTGCGCATGAAGGCACTCCATCGAAAGAAGGATGGTACTTTAATGCATATTCTTCGAATAGTTTCATGGGATATAGCTTTGCCGCATTGGCTGAATATCTAGATCCAGCAAGCGAAGCGGGGGAACTTGCAGCATCGCTTTTGGCTGACACTGAGACGTTTGGAACGGAATCGTCTCCGAAAAACGTTCGTATCGATAATAATGAAGCCCTTTTCGCCAAAATTTATGAAGTTTGTGACGAATATATGACTTTGTTCGGGCTTAGCAAAGACCTATTAACCGCGGATTTCGTGGAGGGTGATGTCGTAACAGCCGCTACCTATTCGATGGCGATTTGGTGCAGTCGCTATTACACTTACGATGAATATTCCTTCGATGGTGTTGGCATTGCCAAAGTCGATGATTACACCATTAATGTCTATTTCCAAAACCCGGTCGGCGATTTTTACGCCAAGCAGTTCTTCTCCAGCAACTGGATTGTCAAACAAGATCTTTGGGAAGCACTAAGAAAGCCTGTTGCCGATAGCGGATTGTATACCACGACTTATGGCACTTCCATGGACACGTATTGCGCGTATGGCCCATATAAGTTAGAAACGTTCCAAACGGACAAACAATTCAATTTCGTCCGTAATGATAAGTGGTATGGCTATAAAGATGGAAAACACGAAGGGGAATACCAAGTCGATCGTATTGAAGTCCAATATGTGGCAAGCGAAGACACGAGGCTCAACTTGTTCCGGACGGGAAAAATCGATAGTTATTCCTTACGAAGCAGCGATTTGGATATCTTTGGATCCAGTTCTCGCCTCCTTTACGAGCCACAGTCATACACGACGAAATTGACGATTAATAGCGTTTATGACAAATTGAAGGAACTTCAGGACGCCGACACAAAGGGCAATCACACCATTTTGGCCAATGACAAATTCCGCCAAGCTTTGTCCTTGGGGCTTGACCGCAAAACACTTTGCCAAACCCAAACGGCCGGTTGGCGCGGATTCGACGTTCCGATTAATTTCATGTATGTTTCTGATCCGGAGACCGGCGTTGCTTATCGCGATACCGAACAAGGCAAACGCGTCGTCACTGATAATTTTGGCGTGGATTCCGACGGCAAACCGAATTATTTCGGTTATGACGTTGCTGAAGCGAGAAAACTCATCGACGAAGCGGTCGCAGAAGAGACCTCCTCGAATAAAGAAGGACATTATGTCGAAGGAACACCCGTTCATCTTGTCTGGGAATCTTATAACGAAGGATGGAACGACATGGTCAACTGGGTCATCAAAGCCTATAAAGAGTTGATGAAAGGGACAAAATTACAAGATTTGTTCGATATCGAAGTGAAAATCAGCGGAAGCGATTACGCCGACCACATCATGGCTGGCTCTTGCGACTTTGGTATCTCCACATGGGGTGGTGCTCAATTCGACCCGTTCGGAATTCTAGAGTGCTACACCTATAGCGATCAAATGTATGAGCCATATCCTGTTTACGCCGATTCGCTCACCATTAACCTCAAAACCGGTGATTGGAATGCTGACAAGAACAAGGTTGCCGGTGAAGCAAAGGATATTGTCACGATGTCTTTGGGCGGAGATGGTTCGGGCCAAAAAGGAGGAAACTGGACCTATGAACTCAACACAGGTGCTTATAGCGCGGCAAGAGCGGATGCGACGACCCGTTTGAACATCTTAAGTGCTTGCGAATCTTATCTCGTTGGTAAATACAATTTTGTCACTTGGGGCGCCCGTCAATCGGTCAGTATCGAAAGCTACCGAGTGAGCGAAGGAACGAATAACTACGTTCAAATTGTTGGATTTGGTGGCATTCGAAAATTGAAACTTACGAAGAGCGATGCCGATTGGTCAAATTGGGTCTCTTCCAATCTCGGAAGCGATGGATTTATTGATTACAACAAATAAAACATTGCGATAGTCCATTGGGGAGGGTGGGGGAACTCACCCCCCTATCTCTCGAGTTGGGGTGGAACTTGCCCCGATTCGTGTTACTATTCTATTTATAGACGCCACATATATGCCCACGGGCTTGGGCCATAATCATCACGTTCCTATGGAATTGCCTGAGAAAGACGTTTTGGAAATCGATTATGTTACGTTATATTGCAAAAAGAATCGGTTTGATGTTACTGACCTTCTTTATCATTATGACGATATGCTTCGTGCTGATTCGCTTATTGCCAGTCACACCTTGCCGTTCGCAAGATCAAACCTGCATCTCAATTAACGCTTGGAGGGAGGCTCTTGGCTACAATAAGCCGATTTTTGTTCAATATTGGCTTTATATCAAGCACGTTTTCCAAGGCGATTTCGGCATTGGATTCACGATTTACGGAGGGAAATCGGTCACGGCGGTGCTCTCCGAAAAACTTCCGAGCACGATTTATTTGAACCTTTGGAGTTCCTTTATCGCCATTCCGATTGGATTAGGGTTAGGAATCATAGCAGCACTAAAGAAAAATAAATGGCAGGATCAACTCATCTCTATCTTGGTCATGCTCTTTATTTCCGTTCCAAGTTATGTTTATTGTTTCATTATTCAGTATATTTTCTGCGCGAAGCTCAAATGGTTTCCACTTGTCGTCAATAGCGGATACGATTTTTGGAGCCCAACTTTCTTTCATAGCTATTTCCCTGCGATGCTATGCCTTATCGTTGGCACGGTGGCGGGTCTTACTCGCTATACCCGCGCAGAGCTTACTGAAGTGCTCACGAGCGAATTCATGCTTCTTGCTAGAGCAAAAGGACTTACAAGAGGGCAAGCGACTTATCGCCACGCGCTAAGAAATGCCATGGTTCCGATTTTCCCAATGATTCTAGGCGAATTCATTTCCTGTCTAGGAGGATCGCTCATCATCGAAAATTTCTTCTCCGTTCCTGGAGTAGGCCAGCTGTATTTGTCCTCCATCAATAACCAAGATTACAACTTCTTCATGTTCTTGAGCATGTTCTATGTCGGAATCGGCTTAGTGGCGGCACTCATTATCGATTTGTCCTATGGATGGGTCGACCCACGTATCAGAATGGGGGCGAAATAATTATGGAAAAGAAAGTCATCGATCCTCGCTTCAGTTTTGTGCAAAGCGATAAAAAAATCGTAGATGCGAAAATGGAAACCAAACGCATCGGCTTTCTTGCCGACGCGATGTATCGTTTCTCTAGGAACAAAGGTTCCATTGTGGCGGGCGCCATTCTCTTGTTCATGGTTCTTTTTTCCATCATCACCCCGTTTTGCACTGGTTATACGGCGACCCAAACGGATTCGTATTACACCAATTGCCTCCCTAAAGCTTTTGAGGATGCAGGCGGATTCTGGGACGGAACGGAAAAGCGCACGTTGGGTGAAGCGGAGTATTATCTCTATAATGAGGCAGGACGTGTTAGGGAAGTGTATAGCAAATACCGTTCTGGGGATGATTTCTCTGGCTTTACGACGAAATATGATGTCCGTTATGACACGTATGCCATCGGTGCAGTCAACCATACGTTGACTCAGCAAGAACTTGATTCCTTGCTTAAATACGATGAGGAAGTGACAAACGATTTCAAAGTCCTCCTTCCTCTTATCGACACTTCTTGGATTGATAGTGAGGGGCAAGATGAATCGATCGTTGAAAACGCCATTCGTAATAATGCGAATTACGATTATCGTTTTTATGCGAGAAGCAAACTTCCGATTCTTAAAAACGGGGAGCTCCAAAAGGCATGGAAAGTCGATAGCGAGGGAAATTATGTCTATTATGAGGCGACAGGATTAAGTGGCAGTGTTTATAACGTTCGCCTTAATTACGATAATTATTATTATTACCAGTTCGGGAATCGACCTGTTTTCGGATTAGGGAGTGATAGCGCAGGCCGCGATATCTTGACGCGATTAGCAGTAGGTGGGAGATTCTCTTTGCTATTTGCTTTCGGTGTGAGTGCGATCAACCTCATTATCGGCTTAATTTACGGTTCGATTGAAGGATTTTATGGCGGTATGGTCGATATTGTCATGGAGCGAATTACGGAAATCCTAAGCGAAGTTCCTTTCATGGTCGTCATTGCTTTATTAAAGAATTACAACGGTGTTTACTTCTCCATATCAGTGGTGGGGATGCTATTCATCGCCTTCGTTGTCACGGGTTGGCTTGGAACGGCAAGCACGGTGCGTATGCAATTTTATCGCTATAAGAAACAAGAATATGTTCTTGCAAGCCGCACCCTTGGAGCGTCGGATGCACGCTTGATATTCCGCCACATCCTCCCGAATTCCATCGGCACGATTGTCACAAGCAGCGTGCTTATGATTCCTGGCGTTATCTTCAGCGAATCCTCTTTAAGCTATCTAGGCATCATCAATTTCGATGCGGTGGGATCGACTTCCATCGGCACGATGCTCGCTCAAGGGCAATCCTCGTATACCACTTACCCCAACAATATCCTTTGGCCTGCTTTATTTATTTCCCTCCTCATGATTTGCTTCAACATGTTCGGCAATGGATTGCGCGACGCATTCAATCCACAATTAAGAGGTTCTGACAATGTCTAATATCCATGATGAAAACAAAATACTCTCGGTCAAAAACCTCCGCGTGAGTTTTTGGACGAATAACGGCACGGTAAAAGCGGTTCGCGGCGTTTCTTTCGATTTGTATCAAGGGAGAACGCTAGCCATCGTTGGCGAATCGGGTTCGGGAAAAAGTCAAACGTCTCGCGCGATAATGGGTATTCTTGCGCCGAATAAAATCGTGGAAGAAGGGGAAATTCTTTATGATGGTCGCGACATTCTTCGCTTAAAAGAAGAGGACCTTTGCTCGATTAGAGGTTCCCGCATCGCAATGATTTTCCAGGATCCCATGAGTTCGTTGAACCCCATTATGAAATGCGGCAAACAAATCACGGAGGCGATGATGCTCAAAAAGAAGAGCACTATCGCATTAAGCAAAAAGCGCGTTCGTGTGATTGAAAAAGCCTTGCTCGTAGTCGACCCTTCCAAGAAAACGCTTCTTGAAAAGATGAAGAAAGGGGAAGAAATAGATGCCTCTACTCTTTTCCCTTTAGCCCAAAAAGCCATTGAGAAAAACGAATCCGCGATTTTAGAAGCGAGTAAAGAAGCGAAAGAGTATCTTCTTTCTTTAAGGAAGAGCGATATTTTCACTTTAGAAGGGCGCTTCTTCTTTCTAAAAAAAGAACTACGAACCATCAAAGAGAAAGTCACCAGGATTGAAAACCACCTAGATGAGAAAAAAGACGATTTCGTTTTTACTTTTTTAATTACTCTTGAATACGATTTGCAGCAATACAAAGAAGCGCTCAAACGCGAAAAGAGAGAGGCCAAACGTCAGGCAAAGAAAGAAAAGCGCAAGGAAGCTAGACGAGAAGACACTCTCAAAGAAAGAGCTTGGGAAAGCGAAATCGACGTATCTTCCAAAGCGATTGTTTTACGGACTGCCAAATATGTCGATAGCTTTATCGAGCATCTTTCTACTCACTACCTTGTTAAGGAAGTGAACGTGATGGAAAAAGCGAATCTTCTCCTTGCTTTATGGCAAAGAAGCATTACTGATTCCCATATGAAAATCGATAAAAACGAGCTCAAACAAAAAGCAATCGAACTGCTTGGCGAAGTCGGAATCAAAGACCCCGAAAAACGCATTCATCAATACCCCTTCGAGTTCTCTGGTGGGATGAGACAACGAATCGTGATTGCGATTGCTTTGTCTAGTGACCCTGAGATTCTTATTTGCGATGAACCAACGACCGCGTTAGATGTCACCATCCAAGCGCAGATTCTTGACCTCATCAATAGCCTAAAAGAGAAGAGACATCTATCCGTTATTTTCATTACTCATAATTTGGGTGTCGTCGCTAATATGGCCGACGACATTGCCATAATGTATGCAGGAAAAATCGTTGAATACGGCACCGCGGATGATATTTTCTATCATCCTGCCCACCCGTATACTTGGGCCCTACTAAGTTCGATGCCTGATTTAGACACGAAAGAGAGATTGGATTCGATTCCGGGCACTCCGCCGAATATGATCATTCCGCCCAAAGGGGATGCCTTCGCGGCACGCAACAAATACGCCATGCAGATTGATTTTGAGGAAGAACCGCCATTCTTTACCATCTCTCCAACGCATAAAGCGGCGACGTGGCTACTTGATAAGAGAGCACCTCACGTGAAACCGCCCAAATCCGTCACGGACCGTATCGCGCGTTTTGCAAAACTCAACCGCGAACTCGAAACGAAAGAAAAGGAGGCAAAATCATGACGAAAAAAGATACCTCTAGTAAGTCAACGGACATTGTGCGCGTAGAAAAACACGCGCTCGTTCAAAACGCTTCAAAACGAGGAGCGAAAGAAGACGCTCCCGTGATTCTTTCCGTTCGCCATTTAAAGCAATACTTCAAATTCGGAAGTGGGGAATATAAATACAACAAAGCCGTCCATGATATCTCTTTCGATTTAAAGAAAGGGGAAGTGTTGGGGCTTGTGGGCGAGTCAGGGTGCGGTAAAACAACGACTGGCAGAAGCATCATTAAACTATACGATATCACAAGTGGCTCCATTTACTTTGAAGGAACCCGTATTTCAGCTGGAACGCGTTGGAACGAAAAAGAAATCAAATGGAAAACCCTCCGCTTCAAAGACAAAATCAGACAATTGAAAGACGAGAAAAAAGAGGCTCTTGCTTCCATTGATGTTCCAGAAGATAGCGATTTGCAAACAGAAACTATCCGCGTCAAAAAGGATTACGATGAGAAGATTCGTGCTTTGCAAGACGAACTCTCTTTCATTGTGAGAACGCAGCGAAAAAAGATTCGTGCGGCGCATTCTGACAATCGGCACTGTAATCTCCCTTTTGCGAAAGCTGCCTTAAACAAAGAAAAAGAAGAACACCAAAAACGTGTGGATGAATTGAAAAAAAACAAAGCTTCTTTTCTTCTTTTCACGAAAGAATACATCAGGCATTTGGAACATTCCATCATTGCACGAAATACGAAAATCACGAGCCGCATGCAGATGATTTTTCAAGATCCAATTGCGTCTCTTGATCCACGAATGACAGTCCGCGAAATCATCGCTGAGGGGCTCCGAATTCAAGGGGTTAGAAATCGACAAGTGATTGATGATAAAGTCAAAGACGCGTTGATTCGTGTGGGACTTCAGCCAGAAATGGCCACCCGTTATCCCCATGAATTCAGCGGTGGCCAGCGTCAAAGAATCGGCATCGCTCGCGCGCTTATTATGGAACCGGACTTGCTTATATGTGATGAACCAGTGAGCGCCCTTGATGTTTCTATTCAAGCACAGGTAATCAATCTTTTGAATGATTTGAAAAACGAACTTGATTTGTCCATTCTTTTCATCGCTCATGATTTAAGCGTTGTGAAGTATTTTTGTGACCGAATCGCGGTAATGTATTTCGGAAACCTAGTGGAAATCGCTTCTAGTGATGCCTTGTTCGCGCACCCTCTTCATCCTTATACCAAGAGCTTATTAAGTGCGATCCCTCTTCCAGATCCGCATTACGAAAAGAGGAGAAAGCGTATTGATTACGTTCCTTCTCGCGATCACCATTACGGGGAGGAAAAACCATTGCTTAGAGAAGTTGAGCCAGGTCATTTTGTCCTTTGCGACGAGAAAGAATTTGCCCACTACAAAGAGGTTGTTAAAGGTAAGTAGAAACTATGCAAAAAGTAGATGAAGAAAGAAAAAACATCGACGAGGAAGGGAAAGAGAAGTTCTCTTGGAGAAAATGTCTTCTCCGCGTTTCTCTTTCTTTCCTTCTCGCTTTCATTTTATTTGCCACGACTTTTTGTATCGAATATTTCGGTCCTCTTGAGCTAAACTGGAATCACAATAAATATCGTATTTTGAGCGATTCTTTCTTCATTGGAGGGTCGATGCCGATTCTCTTTTGGCTTCTGGTGTGGGTGAGTGAAAAAGGAGCGTTTGACTTAATTGTCTATAGCGTTCGAAAGGTTTTTTCTTTTGCCTTTCGTATTCATCCAGAAAAAAGCAATTTGCCTCCTACTTACGCAGATTACGTTGAACAAAAGCGGGCGAAAAAGAAACCGTTTCATTACGAATTAGTCCTCATTGGCGGTATTTTTCTCCTACTGGGTATCGTTTTCGCTTTCGTCTCCCTCTCTTTTGACGTTGTTTCTTAAGAAGCTTTCTTTCAGGATGCGAAATATCCTTTTACTTATAGTAAATCGATGATATACTCTCACACGGCTCTTTTTATTTTGAGCTAATGCACACCTCGCGGATTCAGCGCCGTGTTCCCCATCGGGCGAAATAGCTTAAAAAGCGATGGGGTGGTCAGCTGCTCGAAACGAGGGAGGAGAAAAACAAATGGAGGTCACCAAAATGAGTGACGAACAAGTCAAGGTGGAGACGGAAGTTTCCGCCGCCCCAGAAGCCGAAGCGGCTCCTGAAACCACGATGGCAGAGATCATGCACGATCCAAATGCACCGATTATCACCATCAAAAAACTTTTGAACGCCGGAGTTCATTTCGGCCATCAAACTCGCCGTTGGAATCCAAAGATGAGCAAATTCATCTATGGCGCAAGAAATGGCATTTACATCATTGATCTTATCAAGAGCGCAGAACAAACAACTGCTTCCTATCAAGCGCTCAAGAGCATCGTCGACAATGGTGGAAAAGTGCTCTTTGTCGGAACCAAAACCCAAGCTCAACAAATCGTGATTGACGAAGCGACCCGCAGTGGCAGCTTCTATATCTCCCATCGCTGGCTCGGTGGAACATTGACGAATTTCCGCACCATCCTTGGCCGTATCAAGAGATTGAAAGATCTTGAAGCCATGGAAGAAGACGGAACATTCGATAAGCTTCCAAAGAAAGAAGTCGCGATTCTCCGTAAAGAACTCGAGAAGCTTTCTCGCAACTTGGAAGGAATCAAAGAGATGAGAAGACTTCCACAAGCTCTTGTCGTCGTCGATCCAACCGTTGAGCACAATGCGATTGCCGAAGCTCACAAATTAAATATCCCTGTGTTCGCTATTTGCGATACAAGTGATGACCCAGATGTCGTTACCTTTGCGATCCCAAGCAACAATGATGCTGCTAGCGCGATTAAATTACTCGTTGGCGTTCTCGCCGATGCAATCGTCGAAAGCAAGGGTGGCGTGACCGAAATCGCTTATGTCAAAGACGAAGGCGAAGAAGCCACGATGAAAGACGCCATCCGTAATGCCGACTATATTAACGAACAGCGTAAAGCCGCCATTCGTGCACAACGCAAAGAACGCGAAGAAAGATATGCGAAGATGCAAGCGGAGCGTCAAGCTCGTTATGCCGCTATGAAAGCTGCCAAAGAGAATGGTGGCGAAGCCGCAAAACCAGCTGAAAAGCCTGCTGAGGAGGCAAAATAATGGCCGATAAGAACGTCATCGAATTAATCAAAACCCTTCGTGAGCGCACTGGCGCTGGAATGATGGACTGCAAACGCGCTCTTGAAGCGAATGAATACGATGTTGAAAAATCCATCGATTATCTCCGCGAAAAAGGAATCGCAAAACAAGCCAAACGCGCAAGCCGCACTGCCGCAGAAGGACTTACGAATGTTAAAGTTTGTGAGAAATGCGGAAAAGGCGTTATCGTTGAAGTGAATTGCGAGACTGATTTCGTCTCTGCAAGCGACAAATTCATCGCCCTTACAAACACCGTTACCGACAAGCTCCTTCAAAATGAACCGAAGAGCCTTGAAGAAGCGATTGAGCTCACCAAACTTGATTTTGATGATGCAGCACTCGCTGTCGGTGAAAAACTTGCTCTCCGCCGTTTTGCGGTCGTGAATAAGAAAGCAGAAGAAGGATTCGCAAGCTATATTCATATGGCTGGGAAAATCTCCGTCTTGGCGGTTTTAAACAAAGAAGACCCAGAAGTGGCAAAGCCTCTTGCGATGCACATCGCTGCTAATAGCCCACTTTATGTCAATCTCGAAGACGTTCCTGCAGCGGATAGAGCCCGTGAAAAAGCTATCGCTGAGCAAGAAGTTAAGGACGATCCAAAACTTCAAAATAAACCTGACCAGGTCAAAGCCCAAATCGTGGAGAGAAAAGTCGACAAAGTTCTCTCTCAAAGCTGCTTGGCCCTTCAGCCATTCTTAATGGATGAGAGCAAGACTGTTGGTCAATGGCTTAAAGAAAAAGGCGTTGCCGTTGTCTCCTTCCTCCGTTATCAAGTCGGTGAAGGGATTAGCAAAGACCCGAATCAAGAAAACTAAATTTTCTAAGCCGTCACATCTTGTGGCGGTTTTCTTTTGTTTTCAAATGAATGGCATTTGCCTATAATGAGACACTATGAATACAAAGTATAAAAGAATTATCGTCAAAATCTCAGGGGAAGCTTTAAGCGACCACGATGATGAAACGATCTTAGACAAAAAGCAGCTTGCAAATGTTGCTACGGCGATTAAAGAAGTAAGAGGCTTGGGGGTCGAGGTCGGCGTTGTTGTTGGCGCTGGGAATATTTGGCGCGGCCGTTTGGCTGAAAAAATTGGCATTGAGCGTTCTACAGCAGATTATATGGGAATGCTTGGCACTATCATTAACGCGATGGCATTGCAAAGCGCGTTTGAAGAAGAAGGACTTGAAACCCGCGTCATGAGTTCAATCAACGTCCCGCAGGTTTGTGAGCCATACATTCGTCGCAAAGCAATTCATCATCTCTCTTTGGGGCGTGTTGTTATTTTTGCAGGTGGCATCGGGAACCCTTATTTTACAACGGATACGACCGCAACGCTTCGCGCAAGGGAAGTCTATGCGGATGCCATCTTGATGGGCAAAAATGGCGTAGGGGGTGTCTTTGATTCCGATCCAAGAACCAATCCAAACGCTAAACTCATCGAGCATCTTTCTTACCACGAACTCGTGGAAAAGAAACTTGCTGTTATGGACCTCACCGCGGCAACGATGCTCGAGGATACCAATATTGAAATTCGTGTATTCGGCATGAATAGCGCCGATGACCTTGTCAAAGTTGTAAAAGGTGATAATCTAGGTAGCACCATAGCTAAGGAGTAATTATTTTATGGATCCAATTGTTAACGAAGCAAAAGATAAGATGGAAAAGTCCATTGCAAGTCTTTTATCTTCTTTTTCTAAATTAAGAAGCGGGCGTGCAAACCCTGCGATCCTAGCTGGTATCAAGTGCGATTATTATGGTGACAAGATGGAAATCACATCGTTATCGAGCATTTCGATGCCAGAGCCGCGCCAACTACTTGTCAAACCTTATTCTCGTGAAGACTTGAAGCCTATCGCTGCTGCTATTGCAAGCGCAAATCTCGGTATCAACCCACAGGTGGAAGCCGATGCAATTCGCCTCGTCGTTCCTCCGTTAACGGAAGACACGAGAAAACAGATTGCCAAAGAAGCAAAAGGACTATCAGAAGAAGCCAAAGTGAGCATTCGTAACATCCGTCGCGATTTCCTTGACCTCATTAAAGAAGATGACTCCATGAGCGATGATTACAAAGAACGTGTGGAAGACGATATTCAGAAAGCGGTCGATTCGGCGAACAAAAAAATCGATGAGCTTCTTGCGGAAAAGCAAAAGGAAATTCTTTCCATCTGATTCAAAATCTTTGCAAAAACAGCCCCTTTATGGGGCTTTTTCTTTCTCCAAAAAGGAAGAAATATTGTTGCTCGCTGTCTTTTTAAAAGAACGACAATGATATATAATCATTGCGATGAAAAACGAATTCGCATTAACCAAAAAGTTAGACCATGTCGCTTTTATCATGGATGGCAATGGCCGTTGGGCAAACGCGAGGGGTTTGCCACGTTATTTAGGTCACAAAGAGGCCTGCAATCGCATTATTGAGCTCTTTGAATGCTGCCGCGAATTCCATATTCGTTACATGAGCTTCTTTGCTTTTAGCACGGAAAATTGGAATCGCCCACAAGACGAAATTGATCATCTCATGGATTATTTGGAAACGTTCTTTCGAAAAGAAATCGACTATCTCGATTCTGTTGGGGCACGCATTGTCATTTCCGGCGATTTATCGAGAATTCGTTCTCAAACGCGTGCTGTCTGCGAAAGCGCGACAAAACGAACCGAGAACAATAGCGACTGGTTTCTAAACATATGCTTGAATTACGGAGGGCGTGATGAGATTGTCCGCGCCGCAAAGAAGATTGCGATCGACTATAAAAGTGGTTCGCTTTCTTTAGATGAACTGAACGATTCTTCGTTCCGAGAGTATTTGTGGAATCCGATACTTCCGGACGTCGACCTTCTTATTCGAACTTCCGGTGAAGAAAGAATCTCCAACTACATGCTTTATGAATGCGCTTATAGCGAATTCGTTTTCACAAAAGTGAAATGGCCAGATTTTAAACGAGACGCATTCATTGACTGTCTAAAAGAGTATTGTGAGCGAAATCGTCGCTTCGGGGGATTAAAAAATGAATAATGAATTGCCACACCTTGAGGTAAACGAAATTTCAGAGAAGACGAAATTGTCCATGAGAAAGCGCGTTGTCGCCGCGATCGCGATGCTTGTCACGCTAATTCCTGCCATTTTCTTGGGCGGCTGGGTTTTCTTCGTCCTTCTTGCTCTATTTATTGGTTTTGCGGTATATGAAATGATTCATGCCACCAAGAAAAAATACCGTTGGTGGGTTTGGGTTTTCACATATCTAGTGGTCTTCAGTTACGTCTATTGGTTCGTAATCAAAGCAAATATTCACGAATATCAGGTCTCACGCGAATTCAATACGACGTTTGAGTTTTCGTTAGAAGACTATTATTCGGGCATCGTTGTGTCTCCGATTGCCGTTGCCGTTGCGATTGGTATTTATTGTTTAATTGCGATTCTCGATCATGATTTCGATTTTGCCGATGTCGCTTATTTTGTCTTTTTCTCCTTGCTATTAGGCCTTGGATTCCAATGTTTTTTCTTCCTCCGTTATTATCCTTTTTATCTTTATAGTCATCATGAACCTTCTTCCTCTTTGATTTGGCTCGATGGGAAAGCGGGAGAAGCGTTACCAACACTTTGGCAATTTCAATATTTCTGGAGCGTGGGATTGGTATTCAATATGCTCATCGCTGCCACACTAAGCGACATGTTCGCCTATTTCGGCGGCATTTTCTTCGGCAAGCACAAAATGAATCCGCGCATCTCCCCGAATAAGACTTGGGAAGGATTTTTCTTTGGCATCTTCGGAGGGATTGCCGTCTCCTTCGTTTTCTCCATGGTTATGGCTGCGACAGGATTCCCACTCCTTCCGACATTGACAGTCGAACATTGGTATTGGAATTTGCTTCTTTCCGTTGTTGGCACTCTCGCCGGCGTGTTAGGCGATTTGTCCTTTAGCTTAATCAAGCGTCATTATGGGGTTAAGGATTTTGGCACTTTGATTCCTGGGCATGGTGGCGTTATGGACCGTATCGATAGCAATCTTTTCAGTGCGATTGGTATGACGATAATTTTGATTTTCATCACCAACGGATGGAATTTTGCTTTATGAGAGATGTCACTCTTCTTGGGGCGAGCGGAAATATTGGAACGCAGACCCTCGATATACTGAAAGCAAATAAGGATCGTTTTACCCTTCGCGCCATATCCGTTGGAAAACACGTGGAGAAAATACCATCTATCTTAAAGGATTTTTCCTCGATTCACTGGATTTGCGTGAAAGAAGAAATAGACTGCTCTTATTTAGAAAACGAATACCCCTCTCTTTCTTTTTTTCACGGAGAAGAGGGGTTGATTCGGCTATTAGAGCATGCAGAATGCGATATGGTCGTGAACGCTTTGGTTGGCTTTTCCGGCCTGCTCCCATCCATCAAAGCACTTGAGCTCAATAAGATTCTTTGTTTGGCAAATAAGGAATCTTTGGTTGTGGGTGGCGCTTTCATTCGCGAAATTCTCCAGCAAGGCCATGGAAAGATATATCCAATTGATTCAGAGCATGTCGCCATTGCAAAATGTTTTTCTTCCGTTTCGCGGCAAGATGTCAAACGAATCCTTATCACAGGTAGTGGCGGTGCTTTCCGCGATAAAAGTCGCGCTGAGTTAGACTCTGTTACTCCTCTTGACGCTTTGAACCATCCGACTTGGTCAATGGGGAAGAAAATCACCATTGATAGCGATACGATGTTCAACAAAGGCTTTGAAGTCATCGAAGCGAGTGTTCTCTTCTCTTGGCCGATTGAGCGAATTCAAATTGTTCTGCACAAGGAGAGCCGTCTGCATAGTGCCCTTGAATTAAATGATGGAACGCTCGTTGGAGAAGTGAATGAGCCAGACATGCACGGCCCAATTTCTTACGCGCTATTTGAAGGCAACGTCAATAAAGACGACATTTATTTCGTCTCATCGCTTTCCGATTTTGGTCCCTACCATTTCCGCGCATTCGATGAAAAACGCTACCCTGCCGTCCCTATTGCATTAAGCGCATTTAAGAAGGGTGGTATTTATCCTGCGGTTTTAAATGCTGCGGTTGAAGAATGCGATTATTTGTTCCTAGAGGGGAAGATTCCTTTCTCTTCCATTGAAAGTTGGGCAGAAAAAGCCTTATTCGAAGCAAAATCCCCCAAAAGTGTTTCGCTAAGTGATATTCTTATTGCCGACCGCTCCACACGAAGGTTTCTTCGTGAGAAAGTAGGACACTAATTCGATGCATATCTTTGTTACCATTCTCATCCTAATTGTGATGCTTGGCATCTTGATCAGCACTCATGAAGCGGGACATTTACTCGTAGCCAAACGCTTTGGTGTTTATTGCGATGAATACTCAATCGGCTTTGGACCGAAGCTTTTTTCACACAAGAAAAGAGGTGCTGAGACGACTTTTTCTATTCGTGCAATTCCTCTTGGCGGATATGTCTCTATGTACGGGGAAGGGGCCAATGATGGGAACAAAGACGAAGATGACCGCTTTGCGAATATTCCTCCTGAAAGAAGTCTTGAAGGCGTCGCTGCTTGGAAACGTTGCTTAATTCTTGTTGCAGGTATTGCGGTTAATCTACTTCTTTCCTTTTTGTTTTGCATTATCTATGCGGTCTCCTTCCCGGATTTCCAAACTTACCAATCTTTGCTTGCAAGAGATATAAATGTTGAAAATACTCTTACGAACGACCGTTACGTTGCCGACTTTGATGGTGGAACGCTCCGCATTGGCGTAAGCGAAGGAAGCCCTTGGGTTTATGGCTTCTATATTGAGGGGGATGAAGACATTTTGGGTTCAAAAGAAACCCAAGAGGATTATCGCCTTATCGCTTCCTCTTTTGCTGTATCAACAAGCCAAACGGACTACGGCTTTGTTTTGGATACGGACGCCATCTTAGAAAATAAGAGTGGATCCAAAAACGTTCTTGTGACGTTTTATCCATCTAGCGAACGCTCTACCAATGACTTCTTTTCTTGCTTGACTCTATATACTCAAAACGATGTCACTCTTGTCCCAGTAGATTCTGTCGAAAAGAAGCTAGACGTCAATCATTATCCTGATTTTAAGAGCGGAAAAATCATCCTGAGTGAAAATGATAAACTCACAATGAATCTCTCCATTGGAAACATGACGAAAGAAGGTCACATTGTCGCTAGTAGAGAAAAGAAAGCCATCAGCGCAACCTATTCTTCCTCGGGCTGGAATAATAAAACATTAAAAACTTACAGTAATGAATATTGGCTTCCATTTGGAAAAAGGCTTCTTGTCGGATGCATGGATTGGGTGAATTTCTTCCCACTTATCGGCGAAGGGATCGCAAGTATCTTCACAAGCGGATTGAATTCCGTGGGTGGCGTTGTTGCAATGGGAGCGGGTTTGTCTCAGCTATCGAGTTATATGGGCTGGGGAAAAACGTTTTTCTATTATGGCGGATTGATTTCTCTTAATTTAGCTATATTCAATTTGCTGCCCTTCCCAGGATTGGATGGTTGGGGGCTTCTTGTCACACTTGTGGAAAAAGTCTTTAAGAAGAAAATACCGCAAAAAGCAAAAAGCATCGTGTCTCTCATCGGACTAGGGTTATTGATGGTTCTTGGCGTTTTCATAACAATCAAGGACATTTTCCAATTCTTGGTTTAATTCTTTATGGAACAGAAAATGCTTCTATTTCTTAATTCGCTTAAGGTCAATGACCCGCTTTCTTATGACCTTTCGTTTTTGAAATGCAAAAAAGATCAGAAAAATCGTTTCAAAGTCTTTTTCGGAATGAAGAAAGAAACTCCTTGGAATTATTCGCAGCTTGAAGAATTTGAAAGCGGACTAGCGAATCTCCGTTATCTATACGAAATTGAATTTACCTACGAGAAAAAACCAGAGTTCGAAGATATTTCGTCCTTGTTTTCAGCTTGGTATTTTAATCATTATAGAAACGCTCCTTCTCTTTCTCTTGTTCCTTCGCAATCGAATGAAATCCTTGCAAAACCGGAACGCAATGATGAAAAAGCAAACTGGGATTCCATCCTAAACGCATTTAATGAACAGCTTTCCTTTCTTTCCTATCCTTTTTCTGTAAAACTCTTTGTAGAAGAAGCGAAAGTAGAGCAAAAAGAGCTTGAGAAAAAAGAGAATTCTGAAGAAAAACAAAGCGAATACGAGACGGAAAAAGAAATCGCTTATAAGCAGGAAATTAACCGTGCTGAAACGGAATACATCCAGTCGATTCAAAGGGAACGTTATTCCCGGAAAGGCAATTATCTAGAAGTTAAATCCATCAAAGAACTCTATTCCATGACGATGGTGAACGTCGCTTTTCGTGGCGTTATTTTCCAAGCGGATTCGAAATTGAACCGCAAAGGGAAATTGACGGGAACATATGGCATTGGCGATGATGATAGCGCCATCAATTTGAAGGCGTTTGAAAGCGGTTATGGCTTGTCTGCGGACGAAATACAGGGGATTAAAGTCGGGGATTACTGTTTGATCAAAGGAAGGGTGGGACCGGATAAGTTTTCCGGCGAGCAACTTGTAACTGTTGATTATTGCGAGAAATTACCTCCTAAACCGCTTCGTGGCGATAGTGAAGGAGAAAAACGCGTTGAACTTCATCTTCACACGAAAATGAGTTCCATGGACGGCTTAGGCGAGATGAATGAATACTGCGCTTTGGCCAAAAACATGGGGATGGATGCGATTGCCGTCACTGACCATGGCAACATTCAAGCTTTCCCTGACGCCCAAAAAGCTGCAAAGGCTTTTGGACTTCATATGGTTTACGGATGCGAATTTTATATGTTCGATCCGTTCCCGCAATACGTTTTCAACCCAAGTGACGTCCCTTTATCTAACGCCCGTTATTGCGTATTCGATACGGAAACGACGGGCCTATCAAGTATGTTTGACCGCATGACAGAATTTGGTGGCGTTCTCATTGAAAACGGAGCAGTTACGAAACGTTTCGATTCTTTAATCAACCCCGGTGTGGCAATTCCACGCATCATTCAAGAAAAAACGCACATTACCGATGAGATGGTAAAAGGGAAACCAACTATTGAAGAACTCATGCCTCAAATCGAAGAATTTATTTCTGGCACGATTCTTGTATCTCATAACGCTTCATTCGATATCGGTTTTTTAAACGAATCCCGTAAAAGAATGGGGTTACCTCCGCTGACCAATCCTGTTATCGATACTCTTCCTTTGTCTCACTATCTTTTCCCTGACCGCAAATACCATAACTTGGAAGCCTTATATAAAAACTTAGGGCTTCCCGATTATAAAGAAGACGCCGCTCACCGCGCTGACGCCGACGCTGAAAGCCTTTGGAACGCTTGGGCGGTAATGCTCCCTATTTTGAATCCGAAAGGAACTATGCTTCATAAAGATTTGATGAATCTACGCATCGATGAAGATTATTTCCGTTTTGCCCCATTAAAAGAAAAAGTCGAACGGGGCACGGCGAATATGGAAGAACTCACCCAACTTGTCAAATCGACGGTTTCCAATTTCTATAAGAACATCCGTGCGACCCACATGATTGCTTTGGTGAAAAATGAGCAGGGGCTCAAAGACCTTTACGCGTTGGTTTCGCTTAGCAATACAACATATTTGGCCGATCTTCCAAAGATTCCAAAATCAGAGCTATCGCGATTAAGAAAGAATCTTCTTTTCGGAAGCGCCTGTTTTAACGGTGAGGTTTTCCGAAGCGCTACCTACGACCCATATGACAAGCTGAAAGAAACGATGAAGTTCTATGATTACATCGAGATTCAGCCTGTTGAGAATTACTCTTATCTTGTTAATACGCACGACATTACGGAAGAACGTCTTATGCAAGTGCTAAAGACGATTGTTAAAGCCGCTGATGAACTAGGCATCCCCGTCTGTGCAACGGGCGACGTCCATTATGTCAACCCCGAAGATAAAATTTGCCGTGACGTTTATATCGAAGCTAAAGCAATTGGCAACGGTTCCCATCCTTTAAACCCTCCTTTCCGTGCGCGTTTACCACATTTTGAAAACCCTGATCAGCACTTTCGCTCGACCAAGGAAATGATGGATTCCTTTAAGAAGTGGCTCCCTGAAGACAAATGCAAAGAAATTATTGTTACGAATACCCGAGCGATCGCAAGTCAAACAGGTGAACTTCAACCAGTGAAAATGGGCACCTTCCCACCAAACGCGAACCTCCCGGATAGCGCAGAGCGCTTGCGCGAAATTTGCTATAACAATTTGCGGCTCCATTATGGCGAGCACCCTGATCCTGAAGTAAAGAAGCGTCTAGACATGGAGCTTGATGGCATTATCGGCAACGGCTATTCCGTCACTTATTACATTGCTCATTGCATTATTAAGAAGGCGAATGAGGATGGCTACTTTGTTGGCTCTCGTGGCTCGGTTGGCTCTTCTTTTGCCGCGACTATGGCGGATATTACCGAAGTAAATCCATTGGCCCCACATTATTTATGCCCGAACTGCAAGCATTTTGAATGGGCGAACGAGGATCCAAAATTTAAAAACGTTCGCAGTGGCTTTGATCTTCCCGAAAAAGAATGCCCTGAATGTCATACCAAGATGCTTAAAAACGGACAAACGATTCCGTTCCAAACCTTCTTAGGCTTCAAGGCGGAAAAAGTCCCAGATATCGACCTCAACTTCCCACCCGACTATCAATCGCGTGCACACGCTTATACGCGAACCCTCCTCGGTGAAAATAACTGTTATCGAGCAGGTACTATCGAAACCGTTGCCGAGAAGATCGCCTTCGGTTTCGTAAGAGGCTATTTCGAGAAAATGGGCATTGATCCAAACACCATTCCAAGTGCTCAAATCGCAAAAATCGCGAACAAATGCCAAGGGGTTAAACGTACGACAGGTCAACACCCTGGCGGTATCGTTGTTATCCCAAAGGATATGGATGTTTTTGACTTTACGCCATATCAACATCCTGCTGACGATTTGACAAGTGATTGGCTCACGACTCACTATGACTTTGCATCCATGCATGACGAAGTTTTGAAACTGGATTTGCTCGGACATGTCGATCCTTTGGCTTTACGGAAACTGAGTTTAATTACCAAATACGACTTTAAGAAGATTCCAATGGATGACCCGCGTGTCCTTTCTCTATTCTCTTCGCCTCAAGAGCTTCATATGGAGAATAATCCATTGAATTTCGCTACAGGGGCAGTCGCTCTTCCAGAGTTTGGCACAACCTTTGTTCAAGGTCTTCTATCAAAAGCGCTTCCCCACACGTTTAACGATTTATTGATTATTTCTGGCTTAAGTCATGGTACAGATGTTTGGAATAACAACGCGGAAGATATCATTACGAGCAAAACCGCGAATCTTGATGGCGTTATCGGATGCCGTGACGATATCATGAACTACTTGATTTCGATGGGCGTTGATTCCTCTCTTTCTTTCCAAATCATGGAAGACGTTCGACACGGGCATGGCAAGTTCAAGAAAAAAGAAGCGGTATATGTGCCAGAAATGAAGAAACACAATGTTCCTGACTGGTATATTGAGTCTTGCCGCAAAATCCAATATCTTTTCCCTCGGGCTCACGCGACCGCTTACGTCATGGGGGCGGTTCGTATGGCTTGGTATAAGCTATACATGCCTCTTTATTTTTACGCAATTTATTTCAGCGTTCGCTGTGATAAATGGGATATTGCGACGATGATTAAAGGGAAAGAGGCCGTCTATCAAGAGATTAAAGAATTACAGCTAAAGTCCCAAGACAAAAAACAGTTCACTCCAAAGGATAACGAAATCTTAAAATCACTCATCGCGGCAAGTGAAATGCTTGAGAGGGGGTATCATTTTGAGAACATTGATCTCTATCGAAGTGAGGCGATGGATTTTGTTGTCGATGAAGCAAATAACGCTCTTATTCCACCATATTGCGTTTTGGATAATCTTGGCGAAAGCGCGGCCGAAACGGTTGTTAGTGCCAGAAAGGATGGTACTTTCTTGTCGATTGAAGATTTGAAAGAAAGAACGAAACTGAGTGAAAGAAACATCGATGATTTGAAGAAACTTGGCGCACTTGGCGATTTGGGCGAGAGCAATCAGATGACGCTCTTTTAAAAGCAAAACAAGAGTGATAACATTATCGCTTGCAAAGATGGTTTATTCTTTGCGTTCGGGACGTAGCATAGCTTGGTAGTGCGCCTGGTTCGGGACCAGGAGGTCGCGAGTTCAAATCTCGCCGTTCCGACCAATTTGAAAAGATAGACTTGAAGACGCCTCATCTTCAAGTTTTTTATTTATACGAATCGAGCGAATTATCTTATCGCCAACTCTTTCTTGCGATTATAAAATTAGAGTATGAAAAAAAGAACTGAAATTATGAATCCTGTCCGTGCTCGGCAGATTGAATTATTGAAAAAATACTACGAAGTGGATGAAGAAAGGAAAACCGCCAAAGTAGTCCTTACATATGACAAGGTCGGCGAATTGCTCACGACTGATTATTCATCGTCCGCCCACCCTGAATTTAATTCGGATATTCTTACGCGCGTTTCGGAAGTGATATCACGTATTCCGCTAGGCTATAAAATCGATCTCCAATTCGCCATCAATGATTATGAGGGATATCAGGCGAATGCCATCATGGAATCCTTTAATGACGCGGTTGAATTAAGGCATTATAGCGTGCTTGGCGAGAGAAGAAGAAACGGTCTTAGGATCGCCCTTTTGCTCGTTACAGGTATTGTTTCGCTTATTTTCATGATCGCCGGTGGAAGCGCAGGCTGGTTTGGAAATGACGCCACCAAAGACTTGATTACGGAAGTAATCGATATTATTGGCTGGGTCTTTATTTGGGAAGCAGTGTCCATTATGTTTTTGTCTCCTAGCGAAGAAAGGATGCAATCCGTGAAGTTAAGGACCCATGTGAATTCCATCGCCTTTGTTGATGGAAAGCACAAGCAGTTACTTTTGGAAGAAAAATGCGAAACTGTCTTTAAACAGTGGGCAGAAGAAAGCAATATCAAAAAGCTTTCCAAGGAGATGCTTCTTGTCGCGGGAAGTGGTTTTCTCGCTATCGCAGTCTCTTCCTTGATTTCAAATATCGCTGAAATTACGAGGATGGGGGATCAATATTCTCCGCTATTTATTTGCTTCTACGCTCTGCTTTTGGTCTTGTCTTTTCTAGTGATGTGCACTGCCGGGATTGGCGCGATTTCTAGCTACGTTGGCCATGGGCCATTCAAAAAATATGTCGGTTTCTTTGGCGCGGCCAGCCTCGTTTTGTCGATTCTGAGCATTGTTTTTTCCCTTGTTGGTACGGATGGACTCACGAATTGGAAATTATTCGTTTCAGGTATATTTTCTTTAGTCTTCTATTTGTTATATGCAACGGGTTGGCTTTTAAGTTTCAAAAAAGAATAAGCTTTTATGTAAGTGTGATAGAATATGAAATTGTGTGCGCCCGTAGCTCAGCTGGATAGAGCACTTCCCTCCTAAGGAAGGGGTCAGCCGTTCGAATCGGCTCGGGTGCGCCATTTTTATATCGAAAATCATCGTAAATAGTTTGATAATTGGTATGTTGCAACCACTAGTTGCGTAATTGAAAACTACACTTTCTAGCGCAACCACACTTCATTTGGTAAGTTTTGCTAGGAGGTTACAAACCATGAATATTGAAATTGCAAATCGCCTTGTTCAGCTCAGAAAGAAAAACGGATTAAGCCAAGAGGAGCTTGCCGCGAAGCTTGGCCTTTCCCGCCAAGCCGTATCGAAATGGGAACGCGCGGAAGCAAGCCCTGACACAGATAACCTTATATGCTTAGCGAAATTATATGGGGTTTCTTTGGATGAACTTCTCAAAAGCGATGAAGACATTGACACAATCGCCGCGCAAACAAAGGAAGAAGAGGAAACAAAAAAAGAGAGCAATAACGATCGCGTGTATTTTTCTGGCGGCTCCTTTCATGTCGAATCAGAGGATGGAGATGAAGTCCATATTGGCAAAGATGGAATCCACATCCATGACAAAGACGGAAATCATGTCGACATTGGAGCGAAAGATATAATTCACGCTGAAAAATGTGGGAAAGAGATACATGCATCCACTAATACGGCTATGCGTGTGCGTGAGCAAAACCTGAAATTGTGGGAAGGCATTACAATCGGCTTAGTGGCAATCGTAGTCACGATTGTCTATATCACATTAGGCATCCTTTTTGACAAGTCTTGGCCTTATCCTCTTGTTTGGCCATATCTATGGGTCGCTTATTTATTAATTCCATTGACGACTTCCATCTTTGAAACGATTCGAAAGAAGAAAGCGTCTTCTTTCGGGGGCGGATTCGTTATGATCGTTCTTATCGCATTCTTCACGCTGGGCTATTTTTTAGGAGCTTGGCATCCGTCATGGGTTCTCTTCTTGTTGATCCCTGCCTATTTTGTTCTTGCTGACGGCATCGACAAAGCGATTAAGGCAAAGAAAGACAAAGATCTTATTATTGACGCTGAGGAGGACCGCTCAAAATAACAAGGAAATTGGGAATAATTTTTCCTTTCCTTCTTCGAAAGTCTTACCTTGCGGTTTTACGTGTTGTTTCCAAAAAAGATTGACAAGAGTTTTGTATACTTCTATCATCTTTCTTGCGTTTATACGCGAGATGGGGCGTTAGCTCAGCTGGGAGAGCGCCTCCATGGCATGGAGGAGGTCGAGAGTTCGATCCTCTTACGCTCCACCATCTCGAAAAAGTAGCGTGCTCAAGTAGCACGCTTTTTTGTTTGCGTGAAGCTTCTATTGATCGCTTTCAAAACTGATTTCGCTTCAATTTGACGTGGTTTTGGCGAGAAATCATGATTTGTGATTTTGAATAACACAAATGGGTTTTGCGGAGTTTTCCTCTTTTTGTTCTTGTTTTGCCAATGCGAAAATCAAGTCAGCGGTTTTCTTTGCTAGCCTTTTGCTAAAAAGAATTGGCTCTCTATGGTAAAATAATGAACCGAGCAGATTGCTTGGAGGAAAAACGATGTCGAGGATTATTTTGATCGGGGGCGGTTCTTCTAGTGGAAAGAGCTACGTTACGAGCGCCGTAATTAAAAATCTCGGCGAAGATAACGTCACGCGAATTACCTTAGATGATTATTATAAAGATCAAAGCGATATGCCTCTAAGCGAACGCTATTTAGTGAATTACGATCATCCGAAAGCCTTTGATTGGCCTTTGATGCGTAAGCAAATCGCTTTATTGAAAAAAGGAAAAGAAATCGAAAAACCAGTTTATGATTTCGTTCAGCTAACGCGTTCTGACAAGATTGAAAAAATCGTACCGAAAAAGATTGTCCTTGTAGAAGGCATTATGGCTTTGGTCGACAAAGACATCCGCGAGCTTGGTAATCTCAGGGTTTTTATTTCAGCTGGTTCAGAAAGAAGATTTTTGCGCCGCATGATTCGCGATAAAAAAGAACGCGGGCGTACTTTTGAGAATATTGTGAATCAATATTTTTCAACCGTTCAACCGATGTATGAAGAAATCGTTCGTCCCTCCAGTAATTACGCTGACTTGATTATTAATAATGATGGCGTCGAAAATTTAGCGATCAACGTTTTGACATGCGTTTTGAAAGAAGAAATCGCACGTGCCTCAATTGGGGAAAATGAAACAAGAACGATGAACGATGAATTTTCGGAGGCAATCATTGCCAGCGTTTTCAATGAATAACATCTTCTCTAGCGGCGTTTAACGAAAATGATTTTCTTTCTAATGACATTGATTGGATTCCTCAAAGATGGAGGGAAACGTTATGATGGCTCGCCATCTTTCCCTTATTACTCCGCCTCTGATTTAGGGATCGAAGAGGAGCGATTCAGTTTTCAAAGTGGCAAGAACCTTCTTTTTGGAAGCCGCTATTTTTGTAAAAGAGAAGAGCCTTATAAAGCGATAATTATCTTTTTCCATGGCATAGGCGCGGGAAGAACGGCTTATCTAAAGCTTATCTCGGTTCTCGTGAAGCAAGGCTATCTCATCTACGCTTATGACAACACTGGCTGTATGGAAAGCGAAGGAAATGGCTATATTGGACTAGGACAATGCAATTGCGACCAGGATGCGTTTTTTCGCTTTTTGGATTCCGATCCTAAAACAAAGGGATATAAAAGGTTTGTTATCGGCCATTCATGGGGTGGATATTCCTCTTTGACGTCATTACGGGAGGGTTTTAAGGTATCAAAATGCGTTTCAATTTCAGGTTTTTTAAGTCCTGAACGAGAAATATTATCAATTGTAAAGAATTTAAAATCGGGATTTATGAGACAAATTGGTAAGATTTGCATCAAAATTTGCTATAAAGGCGAATTAAATTTAGATGCTCGAAAAATTCTCAAGAAGACTAAGGCAAAGGTGCTTTATATCCAAGGCACAAGTGATCAAATGGTCCCATTTAAGAATTCTGGCATGACGTTAAAAAAAGAATTTAAGGATAATTCGAACATTGAATATATGTTTCTTCCTAAACGTGGGCATTCGCCTTATTTGACTATTGAGGCTGAAGAATACACAAACCATATGTTTGAAACATCTAAGAAAACGATTATAGAGGATAAACACCCTGTTTTAGATCTTGAAAAAGCCTGTGAATTAAATCCAGCTGTCATGGAGAGAATCATCGACTTTTTTGAGAAGTGATAATATAGTATGTAAGTCGCACTGATGGCGGAATGGTATACGCGCTGGTCTCAGAAGCCAGTCGGGCAACCGGTACGAGTTCAAGTCTCGTTCAGTGCACCAACGCACCCGTAGCTCAGCTGGATAGAGCGCAAGCCTCCGAAGCTTGAGGTCAGCGGTTCGAATCCGCTCGGGCGCACCATGAAATGATCCTTGGGAAGCCAGGGATTTTTTTATTTTATATTACAATATAAAGACATATAAAATACTAAATTAACTTTCTAACAATAAAAAGTTAATAGACAAAAGTCGATTAAAACATTAGGCAAAAAAAGAAACAAAAAACTGGAAGTTAAAACTATAACTAAAGTTTAAAACATCAGTAAACAAAGTATATATCTCGATACAATAGTATAATAAACGATAAAAGTTGAAAAACTATTAGAAAGGCTTTATCTTATTTCTATGGCTAGAGATAGAAGATTAAGGAAAACTGAAGACGCAATTCAAAATGCGTTCATAAAATTAATTTTGGACAATGGATATGAGTCCATTAAGATTGGCGATTTAATTGAAGAAGCGGACATCAATAAATCGACTTTCTATTTGCATTACAATTCGATTTTGGGTGTCTCTTACGCGATTGAAGATCGACTGATTTCAGAAGCTCTTGAAACGTGGAACTTATGTAAGGGGAGCCTAGAAGAAAGACTGGATAGTTTTTTTACATTCCTCTTAAAAGACAAAAAGAAGTATCAGGCTGTCATCGCCGTAAGCGATGGCCACTTGTTCAAGAAAGCGGAATCATCTTTCAAGCCGTTTTTCGAGCGATTCAGAGAAGAAACTGATGACAAAGAGATGAAACCTTATCGTGTTTCGTTTTATTTTGGCGCTACATATTCTGTCATAAGAAAATGGTTGGTTTCATCAAGTAGAACAGATAGAAAAAAACTGATTAAGCTTCTTTGCGAACTATTGAAAACAACGGGTAAATAAACGGACTAAAGTCTATTTACGATATTTGATAAACTTTGATTTCGGCAAATTGTAATCCTCTATCTTCCAAATATTCTTACATTCTTGAACAACGTAGTTTAGTCTTTTAAAAAGAGGTTTTATTTATGAGCATCCTAATTACGATTAGTCGCGAATTCGGTAGCGGTGGGCGTGAACTTGGCAGAAGGCTTGCCGATTTGCTCGGCATCGCGTATTACGATAAGGAAATCCTGCTTGAAATAGAGCATAAAACGCCCTTCTCAAAAGAGTATATCGAAGAGGTGTGTGAGAATCGCCCAATTCCTCTTTTCCCTATTCATTATGGGAATAGCTGGGCCTCGGTTCCGGATCCTCATTTAAAACAATCTATTGAGGTCTATCATGCTCAAACCGACATCATGAAAGAACTATCGCATAAATCTTCCTGCGTGATTATTGGTCGCTGTGCCGATTATGTTTTGCGTGATGAAAAGCCTCTTCGTATTTTCGTGTATTCTGATATGAAATCGAAGATTGAACGGTGCCGACAAAGAGAAAAAGGCCATGATATTCTTAGCGATAAGGAAATCGCGAAAAAAATCAAAGCCATCGATAAGCGGAGAAAAAAATATTACGAGTTTTATACTGGCCAAAACTGGGGCGATAGAAGCAACTACGATATGCTCTTGAATACGACCAATGTCAGCATTCCCGATTTGGCGGAAGTTCTTGCAGCTCAGCTATTGAAAACAAAAGCCAAATAGATAAATCAATTTGCTTCTCTTGACAATTCTTCATTTTTGCTAGTTTCAAGGCGAGATAGCTTTTTCACATAGACGATCATTGGCACCAAAGAAACGACCACATTGAGGACCCAAGCGGCTGGATCGGCACTGCTCACCACCGCGAAAGCGATAGTGGAAGCTTCGCTATTAATGGGGCCGCCATTAATGACGGCAGGCAAGAATAGGCAAATAAGTGTTCTTGCGACTAGCTCCCCAACGCCGCTCAAAAACGGCCATAACGGCTTCTGCAAGCCTTGTAAGACATTTCGTTCCACGAATAGAACCATCAAGATAATCATGCAAGGGACCGCTACGAATAAATAGGTGTTCCCATACCGAATGGACTCGCTTGTCACTTTTTCCTCACTTAAAAATAGATATTGATAAAATCCGTTGATGGTCAGGCATAGCCCTAAAGTCATAATAAAGAGCCAAAGGCAAACACCGATGCCCAGGGAGACGAATAATCCTTTTCTGATTCGCTTGTATTGACCTGCCCCTAAGTTTTGACTCGTGAAAGACAATGCGGCGGTGCCTAGACCGTTTAAGAAAGTCATCAATAAGCCGAAAATCTTGCACCCCGCTCCATAGCCCATTTGTGCCGGCAAAGAAGGCACCATTCCTCCGCCAGGTGTAAAATCGAAGGCGATAACCGCCGCCTGCATCACGATGATACCGATTTCTAACACGCTGAACTGGAATGCAAGAGGAAGTCCGTTATAAAGATGATGGAAGTAGAACTTTGCCGGAGCCATCGTGTCGCACTTTTGAATGCGAAGAGCATCGTATTTCTTCCATCCATAAGCAATCGCGCCGATGGCGGCAACTCCTTGCGAAATCACCGTGGCAATCGCACTTCCCGCTACGCCCCAATGAAAGACGACGATGAACAATAAATCGAGCCCAACATTGAGAAGCGTTGATCCAACGAGGAACAAGAATGGGGTAAAGCTATCACCCATCGCGCGCAAAACGGAAACGATGAGATTGTAGAAAACCTGAAAGACAATTCCTGCATATATGATAAACAGATACGTATAAGCGGCAACGTACTCGTTTTGCATGGCGTTATCTACGGAAGAAGGGGAGATGCCTAGCCACCCTAGCATTGTCGGTATAAGAGCAATCCCAATAGCGGTAAGGATGGCGGATATTGCAAGGCAAAGAACAATCTGAGTAAAGAAGCTTTTGCGTACTCCAGCCTTATCCTTCATGCCGATTTTTTCACTGATGACGACAGAAAAACCGGCCGTGCAACCAATTCCGAATTCCAAAACGATATAAACTAGAGGCGTGCTGCTATTGACGCCAGCAACCTCGGATTCGGAAAGCGTTTGGCCCACAATCATTGCATCCGTTAATGTGTATAATTGTTGAAAAATCATCGACAAAACGATAGGAATTAAGAAAGCAATCAGGCTTTTTGCGATGCTCCCACTCGTAAGGTCGACAGGGTCGAATAGTTTTTTCATTCTTTGTGCTAGATTCATAGAACGCGCAATATTCTAGGACGAAAAAAGAAGAAAGAAAGCGAAATGTATTTGAAAGCGATTTACCAATCGGCAATTCCCGGCGAAGAGGCCATAAAGAGAAAGAAAAATACGAAGAATGTAAGCTACTTCTCAAAACATGGCATTTCAAATCAAGACTAGCGCGATTGCTACAGCCTCTACAAAGGGAGCACATTCCCATAGAATTCATTTTGAAAATGAACTCGTTTCTTCTATAATAGACCACGCGGAAACGCTGCCCAGCTGGCGAAATGGTAGACGCAAACGACTCAAAATCGTTCGGAGAAATCCATGCGAGTTCGACTCTCGC
>ERZ808286.292-NODE-292-length-35805-cov-5.264476_pt1 | contig 35805 bp, 34 predicted proteins | sample MGYA00521276_ERZ808286 | MGnify/ENA primary metagenome ERZ808286 (study PRJEB31516, sample SAMN03275607) | gut metagenome | biome: mammalia-associated habitat; material: feces | host: Papio cynocephalus | place: Kenya | collected 2012-08-01 ... | reverse complement strand
GAGCCTTGTGCACCGCCGTGATATTCCTTTTCACAAATTCCACGTCCCCGCTGGCCTTAAGATACTTACCCATAAGAACCACAAAGAACGGAGTCGCGTCGGAAGCGTCATAGTGAATAGAACCGCTCGTGGTCGCCTCATGATAGATCTTGCCGTCAAGCCGCTGGTACCTTATGAGATTCTCAAGCACGTCACGGACCGCCTGGAAATCTCCCATCTCAAGGAAAGCCAGAGAACTCCATTCAGCGTCACGTCCAAAAAACCAGGCGTACCCGGGCCGTCCACTCACTTTCTGACCGCCATTCCAGCCACGCCGAGATGAAGAATAACCGGCGAAAAGTCCCTTACCCATTCCAGGGACATCGACATTGAACTGCTCAGAACTTACGGCGGCCCAATAGTAACCTTCATTGAATATGGAGTCCGGAGTCTCCACAATGGCCTTAGAGGCGACATAGTCCTTGTAGTACGAGTCACTTGAACTGAACACCGAATATGGAGCCGCCGCAATGGCCTTGTAATCAGCCTCCGCCTGCGCCTCTCCCTGATCACCGGCGGCGAACAGGACATCAAAGCACCTGGTGCCTTTGACGTCAAGACGTACACTGGCGTTCACCTGACGCAAATCAGTCGGGATCCCGACAGGGGCGCCGGAATCGTAGCCGAACCCGTCATACTGTCCCGCCGAGGCAATCCGTGCCGGGACATTGAATCCGACAATGGACACGAACTCCCGATCGCGGTCAGATGAGACGAAAGCGTTCAGCCCGTCGGACCACCCATAGCAGATTGTGCCCAGAGCGTCCGAGGAATACGGCCACATATACCGGAGATTTGTCTTGAAATCCACATAGATTTCCTCTACCGAATCATCTTCCCATTCATAATGGGCAACTGCGGACGGGGAATCCACAGAGCCCGTTATCACTTCCCGGATCCTGATTCCTCCGGCTGAATATTCCCGGATTATGGAATTGGCGCGCAACTGAATGTCGGTCTCCTCCGTACCCAGAAGAGAACAGCCTCCGGCAGTCTTGACAAAGACACGGCAATCCCTCAACGACATGAAAGGATGTGTCCAAATCTCGAATATCCCGCCGTTCTCCTTACAGATGACAGTCGTCCTCCTGCCGGCGATGTTGACCTCATTTCCCGTCGCTTTCCAGCTCAAGGCATGAGAATCCTCCGGGAGAGTCCAACGCGTCGGTCCGGGAATATCCACACTTTCATATTCATAACCTTCCTCCGACGTCACCGGTCTTTCGGAATAGTCCCAATAACGGGAAGTCTCAGCCGATTTCAATGTGCCGGCAAGATATTCAACGCAATTTCTTGTGAAGCGTTCGAGAAGGCAACGGTTATAGTTAGGGGCGCCGTAGTTCAGCATTCCACCAACAGACAGGATGTTGCCCTTTCCGTAAGGAGTCTCCCAAATGACTTTCTCATCGGGATGATAGTAGATATATTCCCAGAATATTCCGATCACTTTGGTTCCGTCAGCGGCCGGACTCACGCCTTTCGGGAAACCGAGGACCCGACATTTGTTGTCATCGTGCCCGTGCCAGACATAAGCGCCTCCGTTCATCCCATCAAACAATGGATGCGAACGGAATGAATGAAAGCCGACCTTGCGCCCGAAACCGTAGTCCACGGCATCGTAAGTCCACGCTGAGATCGGAGAGTCTTCCACACCTGATTCATTCAGAAGCCTGACGGCATCCATTGAAAGGAGCAGTTTTCCGCCAGCCCCGACATAGGCCAGCAACCTTTCGGCAAGGTTTCTCTCCGTTTCCGAAAAAGCCGAACTGTCAGGCCTGTGGAACCAGACGACATCGAACCTTGAAAGATCCGTTTCCGAACCTGCTTCGATGACGGAGCAAGACACCCCATCTTCCGAAGACAGCATGGCGCCCAAAGAATCAATCTGTCCCGAAACATGGTCACTGTCAATGAGGGCCACTCTCAAATCCTGTCGCACACAGGATGAAAGCAGTGTCACCAATGCTGTACCTATAACGGCAAGGAATCGCCTTAACATCATAAAACCACATTTGCATAAGAGAGGAGGCACACCAGCGGTATGGTGCCGGCGCACCTCTCTCAAACACCATTATTAATACACAAACCTTATTTCAGCTCAACCCACTGGTAGGTGGTGCCACTGTTCATCAGAAGATAGTATGTCACCGCCTTGGCAGTCTTCTTGTCCTTTGTGACAGTGATGTAATACCATCCCTTCAGAGCCTCGGCTCCCTCACCACCTTTGTTGAACTCATCAAAAGTGAAAAGAGCCTCACCTTTGGAGTCGCTGTTTTTCGTCAGAAAGACGTTCTTGTCCTCATCACGGTCGGATTCGGTCCGATAGATCTTCACGGTCGCTCCTTCGACAGGCTGGGTCATGTTCTCGTCCGACACCACAGCCACACAGAAATTCCAAGGAATCTCACGCTCAAGGAACTCAAACCGTCCGCTTCTGTCGCATGAACAGAAAAGCAGCGAAACAAGAGCCAGCAGGCTGACAATCATATTTTTATTTTTCATCGTACTCTCAATTAAAATTCATATTCCTTATACTCGTCCCGTGGTCCGCCGAATGTGTAGTCCTCAAGTCCGTAGAAATCTATCTCCACCTTAGGGATCGGCAATTCACGGTAGGATCTCGTGGTAAGCTGGAATTTGTCCACAGGAGTCCTGCGGCGGTTGTACCAACCTGTCGCCGAGCTGGCGAAACAGCACTCCACGAACATCTCGTAATAGACAGACTCGATGATCTTATCCTTTGAGGAAGACGCGTCGATGTCGGTCATGCCTCCCACATTCTTGTGAGTGAGGTTGACAAGAGCCGCCGCTTCGGCAAGTTTTCCATTATTGGCGAGCGCCTCGGCGTGAATCAAGTCTGACTCCGTCTTGGTGAAAAGGTAAAGCGTGCCCTCGCCACTTGGCTGCCCGGTAAGGGAGAAACGGTTCTTCTCGCCCATGTAATAAGAGCTGTAGGAATCGTTGAACTGCGCGCCGCTGCCTGTTGTCACGACATCGGTATAGACAAAATACTCTGGATTGTTCAGACGGGCGTCAGGACAGTTGACGACCTTAGGCATAGGGCCATCCTTCGCGAAACTGTAGTCCTTCGGAATAGGCCAGACGGCGCCCTTGTCATCCGGAGCCATCATCGAGATGATTCTCATGCTCGGACGTACCCACTGGCTGGTGTGGTAGCCGGCGACAGCCTGAGACCAGCATCCGTATGTGGCCTCGTTCGCCGGCATCTCGGCGCAGATGTCCTCGGTAAGGGAGTTCTGGGCATATTCCAAAACCTTCTTCCAATCAGGGGTGTCAGCCTTGTTGGTCCTTGGATAGTAAGCCAGAAGCCTTGCCGCCATAAAGTTGGCCACCTGCATCAGTTTCGTGTTGTCTCCCACCGCATTTCCCGGGAATGTCCCGTCAAAGTTCGTGAACGTGTTCTTTTTGCAGAGGTCAATGCACTTGTCAAGATACCCCAGAGCTGCATCCCTTATCTCCGATGAAGGCTTGATGTCATCCTTCGTGATGACACTGGCGTCAGTGTCTTCGGTAAGAAGGAAGCACTTGTCAAAGCAAAGGGCCATCTCGGCATAGGCGGCGCCCATCAGGAAGTAATTGTTGGCGTACAGCTTGAAATTCGCGTCCTTTCCGCCCTCCATGTAGACAAGGTCTCCCTCGTCCATCTTGGCCAGCATGCTGCGGACAGTGTTTATGATGCTGTAGAAATTATACCAACGAGCCTTTGGAGCCGAGCTGGACGGATCGGTGTTGGCGATTTCCGGCTTCTCGAAACCGGAATACTGGTAATAATATGTCTTCATGTCCCAGTTGCCGGCGCTCGGAGTGAATATGTCCGCGTTTGTGGCCATGTTCCATGATGGCTCTGTGTCGTAGCCAAGCATGTACTGCCAGTAGTTGACATAGGCTCCCTTCACAAGAGACGGGTACTGATTGATGTCACCCATCACGACATTGATGTCAGGAGCATACTCGTTAGGAATGTCCATGTTGGAGAAATATCCGTCGCAGGAGCTTAGACAAAGTGCGGCAGCTGCGGCCATTATCAATGTTTTGGCTTTCATGATTTCTGTCTGTTTCATTAGAATTCAAGGGTGATTGTACCGGAAACGGTACGGATGTCCGAAGGATACTTTGGCGTGTCGGTGCCTTCGAGGATGGAGCCGCTGTAGGTGTCCGTCTCAGGATCCGGGCCAGAGTACTTGGTCAGAGTCAGAAGGTTACGCCCGATGACTCCCAGCTTGATTCCTTTAAGGAAGCCTATTCCGACTTTCTCAAGCTGCTTCTCATTGAACGAGTAGTTGAGGGCGAACTCACGAAGTTTGATGAACGAAGCGTCCTCTATGAAGCTTTCACGAGAGTGCTGGTTATTGTACTTCATCGGCTTGCGGTTTTCCCAATCCCTTTCGGACATATCCCAGAAGGCCGCGTTTCGGCCGGCGAAGCTCATGTACAGACGGGTGTTGTTGTAGAGCAGACCTCCCTTTTGTCCCGAGAGCGTGAAGTAACACATCAAGCCTTTGTACCTGAATGTGCTTGTTATGTTGGCGTTGAAGTCCGGAAGCATATTCCCGACACTGACCTTGGCGTTCGAGCCGTTCTCGTCAAGGACGCTCATGTGGCGCTCCTCAACCGTGCCGACTTCCTTCTTTCTGACGACAAAGCCATAGTTGTTGATGCAGAACACATCCCCCACACTTTGGCCTGGCTTTATCTCCTTGCTGGTGCTGACCTCGTCAAGAGACCTCGCGAACTTGGTTCCGTACATCTCACCGTACTTAGAGTGCGAGGCTACCAAAAGAGCGCCGCTGCCGGTGTAGAAATCAGGACGGCCGAGCTCTCCGATCCTTTGTGTCAGCTTGTCCCAGGTCAGGTATACATCCCAGCTGAAATTCTTCTTCCTGATGATGTCCACACCTACCGAAAGCTCATAAGCGTTCGTGAAGAACTCTCCGATGTTAAGATACTGGTACTCAAATCCAGTCACACCTGAGACCGCCATGGCGTAAGGCATGTCAACATTCTTCTTGTGTGAATATGCGAAGTCAAGGGTCACCCTGTCGAACAGACGCGCGTCAACACCGATCTCGAGTTCCTTCGAAAGAGCCGGCTTGAGGTTTCTGTTGCCAAGCTGGGACCCGCCGTAAAGAGAGCCGTTGCTCATGCTATAGACCTCGTACTTGGCCCCGTAAGCCGGAAGGATACCGGCCGTTCCATAGGACACACGTGGTTTGAGAAGATCCACGTGAGGAATCTTGAACGTCTTGGCGGCGTTCCATGCCGCCGACACACGGTAATATGTCTGCCATCTCGCGTCGTCTCCAAGGACAGAGGAACCGTCACGGCGCACAAGAGCGTCAAGCATATATTCCTCTCTCCAGTCACCTTGGAAGACAGCTGTCATACTGTTGGAGACGATGCGGCTTCCCCATGAGGTGATGTCAAGAGTCTCAGGATCAGCCTGATCAAGGGAGATAATGTCCAGACCTGAAACAGCCAGCTTGCTTCCGCCTCCGCTGAAGCCACTGCTTTGAGTGTCCTCATAGAGATACTGAAGGCGAACGTTGGTGTTGAAATCTCCGAACTTTTTCGTGAGCAGAGCGCTTGCCTCGACGTTGTGTTTGAAAGCGTTGGATGTCCAGTTGCTCACATCACCGGTGGAACGGTCGGTACCGTCAGGACTATTGACAGTCAGACGACCCTTAGGCACAAGCGATGTCTGATACTTCTGAGAATAATCAATGCTGTAGACAGCATTGAAACTCAACCAGTCAGTCGGAATATAGCGCAATCCGTAGCTCCCGAGGAAGCGGTTTCCTGTGCTTTCAGCCCGCTTGTTGGCCACATCATAGAGAGGGTTGATGTTGTTACGGGTCGAAACCACATTCGGATTCACCTTGTAGTCGGTGCCGTCAAGGTTCTTGGCGAGGAAATCCGCCCCATAGTCAGAATAATAGACATCATCGAAATTGATCGAACGCTCGTCGGTTATCGTCCTCACGAAAAGGTTGGAGGTGTTGAATGAGACCTTGTCGGACAGTCTTGCGTCCATGTTCACACGGAAGCTCGTACGATTCTGGCCATCAAGCAGTTTTACGACACCCGGATTCTTGGTGTTCTGCACGGAGGCATAGTAGTTGATGTCTCCGCTCTTTGACCGTCCGGTCAGGCCCAATGTGTTGGAAGCGTAGAAACGCGGAACAAAGATGTCCTTGTACGAATCATGTCCAGGCCATTTATTGTCCCAGATCGTGTCATCTTCCATCGTGGTGGTAGGAAGTCCGTCAGCGCCTACCACATAGCCATGGGCGGTCGAACGCTGCGGACGGAATCCAAGCCAGTTAGGTCCTTCCTCTGTCTTGAATGTCACTCTCACCGTGCCGTTCTCAAGGCTTGCACCACGTTTTGTGATGATGTGGACGACACCGCCGGCGGCCTTGGAACCATAGAATGACGCCGCGGCGGCACCTTTGATGACCTCGATGTCCTCGACATCCTCCATATTGATGTCCTTGAGGGACCCCTCGGTCACAATGCCGTCAACGATTATCAATGGTTGCGAGTTGCTGTCAAAGGAAGTGCCTCCACGAAGTTTGATGACAGGCTCCGAGCCAGGATTACCGTTAAGATAGGAGATCTTGACACCAGGCATCTTACCGGCAAGTGTCACGGCGACATTGTTGCCGGTCACCTCTTGAATCGAAGCCTCTGAGATTTTCTCAACCGTGAAAGGCAGCGTGGCTCTGGACGTTCCCCTGGCCACACCTGTCACGATGACATCCGCCAGCTGCTCCGCAGAATCCTCAAGGACTATCCTCAAGGACGAAGCGTCCACCACAATCTCCTGAGTCGCATACCCAAGGGCGGACACCACCATGACGGCTCCCCTGCTTGAGCTGATCGCAAATTTACCATCGACATCCGTCACCGTACCTTGCTTGGTGTTCTTGATGACAATGCCGACTCCCGGAACAGGTTCGCCGTACTTATCGACGACAAGACCCGTAACCTTGACAGACGCTTTTTCCTGACCGGCCATCGCAGTGGCACCCGTCACCGTGACCGGAGACATCGCCGAAAAGCCAGCCATGAGCATCAATGCATACAGATAGCATCTTTTTCTCATAATTGATAGATTTATACTAATTGGTAAAAGTCTTAACTGCATTATTATGCAATCACAACCGCAAAGGTAGCCCGCGACACGTTCCGAAGCAGGAAAAATCGTATCAAAGAATCACAAATTCCTCTCAATCGCAATAATCCTTCGGCAAGACACCGAATTGCTTCTGGAAGCACTTCGAGAAATACGACGGAGAACTGAATCCGACGATATACGCGACCTCGTTCACCTTGTAGACATCCTCCTTCAATAGTTCGGCGGCTCTCTTAAGACGGCAAAGACGGATGAAGTCATTCGGTGAAAGCTCCGAAATTCCTTTCAACTTCCTGTAAAGGGTCGCCCTGCTCATATACATCGCCTTTGCGATGTCATCGACATCCAACTCTGTGTCCTCGATGTGGTCATAGACATAGTCCATGATCTTTTTCATGAACATCTCGTCAGACTTGGAATGAGCGATCGAGGAGACCGGCTCCGTCGGCGAATGCAGGAACGTGTCGCAAAGACGGGCCCTCAGGCGGAGAAGGCTGTCGATCCTGGCCAGCAGAATCCCAGGCGAAAATGGTTTGGGAATATAATCATCCGCCCCGTTGTTCAGTCCGCTTATCTGTGAATCAGGGTCTGTCTTTGCCGTGAGAATTATGAAAGGAATATGACTGTAGTTTATGTTCGCCTTGGCTTCGGCGCAGAACTCCATGCCATCCTTGCCCGGCATGATAAGGTCGCTTATGATCAGATCCACCTTATTCGCGGCCAACACCTTCAGGCCTTCCTCTCCATCGGACGCGGTCAGGACGTTATACGTTCCCTTCAACGTGTCTGACATCAGCACACGGAACTCCGCATTGTCATCAACCACAAGGATTGTCTTGGCATCGGCCTTATGCGCCATGTCATTCTGTTCGGTTCCCTGACCGGGCTGTTCCTGAATCACATCATTGTCAAGCATTATGACATCCCTCTGCCTCAGAGGAAGTTCAAGGACAAATGTCACATCTTCGGCGGACGCGTCAAGTGTCAGGCTTCCGGAATGCATCTCCGCCAGATTCCTTGCGAAAGGCAGGCCTATCCCGGTTCCTTCGCTGTTCTTGTCAAGTTTGACGAACGGCTCGAAGATACGCTCAGCCTCACCATCCGGGATGCGGTCTCCGTCATTCGCCACAGTCAGAATGAAAGTCCGTCCGTTCTCCGTCAATGAAAGCGAGATCAGATGCGCCGCATGCTTGAGGGCGTTGCTCAGAAGGTTGCTCAGAATCTTGGTGAACACCTCACCGTCGACATCCGCCATCAACTCATGCTCCGGCAAGGATGCCCGAAGTTCAATCCCTTTTATCTTGGCGGACGGCGAGAATCTTCCGCAAGTCTCCCTCACAAGCTTCACCAACTCTACCCTACGGAAATTCAGACGGTTCACAGCAGGATCTATCTTTTTGAAATCCATCAGTTCATTGACAAGTTTGAGAAGCCGGTTGGCGTTCCTGCGTATTATGGAGAGGACCTCATAGTTCTTGTCATCCTTTCCAATATTGTTCATGACATTTTCTATCGGGACCGTTATCAGAGTAAGAGGAGTCCTGATCTCATGAGTGATGTTCGTAAAAAAGTCTATCTTCGAATTATACAATTCCTTCTCTTTGGTCCTTTGCATACTCTCGAACGCCTGTCTGTTCCGACGTTTATAATACAGGACAATGAGCCATACAGCCGAAGAACACAAGGCGGCGGCCAACAGCGCGAACAAGATCCTGGCCCAGACAGTCCTGTACCACGGAGGAAGCACCCTGATTTCCAAAGATTTTTCAACCGGTGACCAGAGTTCCTCCGCACTGACAGCCCTGACCGTCAACCTGTATCTGGCCGGCAGCAGACGTGAGAACGTTATGGTCGCCGTCTTTCCGGCAGGAACCCACTCGTCGCCAAGTCCCTTGACCATATAATAGTAATTCACATCCTGACGCTCGGAATAATCTATGCAGGTGAACCCGACACTGAACACGGACTGGCGAGGCCTCAGGACAATCTCATCGGAAGCGATTATGGATTTGTCCAGCGGTGAGCCATCCGTTCCGGGCTCGACAGGCTCGTTGAACAGCAGGAACTTGTTGAAAAGGATGGCAGGCGGAGTAGAAAGACGTTTCAGATGGTCAGGATCAAAGGAGGCAATGCCCTTCACGCATCCGAACAGAAGTCTCCCATCGTGCGTCCTCACACCTGACTTATAATTGAACTGATTGTAAATCAGCCCATTCTCACTGTTCACCGTAATAATCCGTCCCGAATCAGATGAGATTCTGAACAAGCCTTTGTTGGTGCTGCCCCAGATATTTCCGCCCCCGTCCTCAAGGAGTTTGTATATGACCCCGTTCGGAAGGCCGTCAGACTCATCATAACGCGAGTCGAAGGACTGCTTGTTCCTGTCGAACCGGAAAACACCTTTCCCTTCCGTCCCGACCCACATATTCCCGTCCTTGTCAAGCAATAGGGTTATCGCCTGGGTGATTCTGTCCCGTGCATCACGCCCCATGTCCGGATTGTCCCACACATCGTTCCTCCCATCATACCGGAACACACCCTGGCCTATGGTAGCGAACCAAAGGTGACCGTCGATGTCTTCGGCGATATCATTCACGGAAGATGTGATCAAGTCTCCCCGGACATGCTCGAACTTCCCGGAAGATGCGTCATAGCGGCACAATCCCTTGATTGTGCCTATCCAAATGGCGTTATCGTAGCCTTTGTATATTGAATATACACTGTCGTCGATCAAAGATCCCGGCTTCCCGTCATTTGTGAAATGGCGGTGGCGCCCCGTGTTCACATCCAGCACATAGAGCCCATCCATATAGGTTCCCACCCACAACTCCGAGTCTCCCACAAGAGCCAGGGCATGAACATTGGTGGCGTCGATGAACCCGCTTGAGAATGTCCTCGCCCGACTGTCGTAGAAGTTCAATCCGGCGTCCTCGGTGGCGATCCAAAGATTGCCGTCCCTGTCCTCACACATCTCGCTGATGCTCTTGCCTTTAAGATCCCCCGGCATGTCACCGGGGCATATCTTCGCAAACTGTGATGTGTATTCCGAATAATAGTTGATCCCGCCAAAGAACGACCCGACCCACATCCCTCCTTCAGAGTCCTCGGCGATGGAATGGATCGAGTTGTCCGACATAGAGTAATCATCATTAGGAGAATGTCTGAGATTGTGAAGTGACCCGTTCTCGCAGACATACAATCCGTTTTCCGTACCAACCCAAAGATTCTTCCTATGGTCAATGTAAATGTCATGGATGATGGTCTCTGTTATGGACTGGCCGTCCTGAGACTTCCACGCAAGAAACGAGTGACTCCTCAAGTCAAACATATACAGACCTTTCTGGGCACAGCCGACAAGCAAGGTGTTCCTGTCCAACGACGCTATCTTCCAGATGTCACGGAAAAGTGGATTATCTTTCGGGCCGAAAAGACGTATCTCCCCGGTCGCCGGAGAATATCTGAACATCCCCTTCGAATTAGTGGACACCCAAATGTTGCCGTCCCCCGCAAGACACATGCTCCTTATGTACCGTCCGGCCCTGTCTGAAGCGTCAAGCAACGGGACCGGTGCGCAACCGCCATCCCGGCCAACCCTGAACAGGCCATAATTGGCCACCACGACCCAGAGATCTCCGTTAAGATCGGTCGCCATGTCTCTGACAAGACCGGTGACTGGTTCTCCTTCCGTTCCAGTCAGTTCAACCGCACTGAAAGCCTCGGAAACCGGATCATACACGGAAAGTCCTTCCCTTGTCCCGACGTAGATGCGCCCGTCATCACTGCGGTGAAGACAGATGGTCACATTGCTCTTGAGCCCGTCCCCGACAGATGATCTGTTGAATATGCGGAATGAATCTCCATCATAGACACTGACCCCGTCTCCCGTCGCGGCCCAGATCCGGCCATACGAATCCTGGATTATGTCATAGACAGAATTCTGGGACAGGCCACTTTCAACGTCCAGACATTTGAAATAGAAATCGCTCGCGATTGAGGCCACTGGCATGACGAGTGACAGTGACAACAAAGCAAAGACATGACGCAGGACAACTTTCAAATTAAGCATCGGGCCGGGTCAAGACTTACAAATGTCAATATTCAAGTTTAAAGTCATCGACCCAAAGGATTGAGTCCGGACTGCCGGTAAAGTAATCGCCAAGCATGCTGGCGGCGCATGAGACGATGATGTGGGTAGGACGACGGGATGTGGAGACATATTCAAGAGGAATCTCGACCTTGGTCCACTCCATGTCGTGGTCTGTGACAAAGTTGCCGTAAGCTATGACATTCGGACCTTTGGAGTCAAAGAATGTCTCTTTCTTAGTGGTATTGACCTCCACCGGACTGTCAGCCGAGCCACCATATTCCTTGGGACTCCAATCACCGAGAGCCACCCAGACGGTTCCTCTGTCGTTGTCTCCGACTTTGACCACATCATCGTCAGGATAGCCTCCCAACGTCTTCTGCTGGATCTTTCCGCTCTTGTACTTGAGCCATACGGTCAGCTTCCGTGGACGAAGGGTGAATGGACGCCCCATATTGATTACTCCGCCGGACATACCGATGGTCTTTACATATTCACCGGAGAAAACATTGCCGGCCGCAAATTTGAGGATCACGTACTGCGACTCCATCTTCAATGAATATTTCCCCTCAACCTTCTCCGTGTCATCCGGTTTTGTGATGGCATAGCTTGATCCGATAGTGGTCGAGCCTTTGTTCCCGCATCCCCACCACTTGGTCTGGAGACTTGGATCCGAAGAATTCGGATCGAAAAACGAGTAATACCTTTTGGACTCGGCGTTGCTGAACGTCTCGAATCCTGAGTTCGGGAGTTGGAGCTCCGCCTCTGTTTTAAACATCCGCACCTCCGTGATTTCGTCTCCGCTGAAGGCAAGACACTCATACTCAGTCAAAGGTTCAAGCCCCTCAACCATAGCACCGAACGTGCCGCCATTGGAAGTGACATTCGCGACATTTCTCCAATCGGTTTCGCCTTTTTTCCTGACACGGAATCCATTGTCACGCCCTTCAATTCCGGAAGCATTGAGCCAAGCGACCCTGGTCCAAGCATCAACGCCTATCATCGAGATGGAGGTCTCGACCGTTTCCGCAGAAATTGTCCACTCCTCAACAACGTCACGATAGGACACCCTCACCACCACAGAAGTCGTAAAATCGTGGATTGAAGCGGCAACCGGGGAATATTCCGCCACACCCTCCGGTCCAAGTTTCATGGAAACCACATTCAACTTCTTCAAATCCATCGAGGACGGAATCTTGAATGTCACCCGTCTGTTGTCAGGATCTATCACGGAATCCCCGGACTGGCCGGAAACAGTGAAGTAACGCTCTATCGGTTGTTCCGCCTTGATCGTCCAGTCAAAGTTCCGTTCATAAAGGCTCAATGTGACGTTTAAAGGCGAAGACAGATCCCGCACACCCGTCAATTCCGCCGAAGCAGCGACAGCCTTCTCATTGAAAGAAACCTCTGTGATGCCCACCCCTCGGATGTCCGTTGCCTCCTCCAGCGTGATCAGGACCTCGCGGGCCTCCTTGTCGATGCTGACAGATTTGGTGCCCACGACCTGAAGGCCTGTTATCTCGGCGGCCACATCCGGATAAGGGATGTCGTTCTTGATGCAGGACACAGCGGCAAGAAGCATAATGAATATGGCAAAGAATCTGTTTTTCATAACTTAAATGTGAAAACTGAGTCCGAATGAAATGTCAAGTATGTCCAGCATGAAGCGAACCTTGGAAAAATCCCTCGTTCCCACAATCTCACCGTTCTTGTAATAGTCGATGTGGTTGTAGGTCGCTCCCCCGATGCCGATCGAGACATGGGTGCTGATGCTGTTCGTCACAAAGACCATGAGTCCCGGATGAACCGCTATCTTGATCCTGTTCGCGGCCGAATAGGAATCAAGGCTCTCCTCGTTGTAGGAGAACGAGGTACGGGTGTATGAATATCCCAACGACACATCGGTGAACACCCCGAAACGGCTGCGCTTGTCCAACGGGGCGTAGGCGCGGTGGAAAACCTCCGTCTGGATCGAGCGGGAATCCGCCATAATGTCACTTAGCGAGAACGAAAGGTCATCGCTGAGCATGGAAAGGTCGGCGTTCGAGACAGCCCCCTTGGCCGTCGAATATTTCGCCCTCAGCCCGACAGTCCTGTTGTTCCTGTAGGTGTAGTCCAGATAAGGAGCGACAGTCATCATCGTCCCGCTGGCGTCCAGATGCTGAAGCAGCATAAGATACTCGCTGTCATTGCTGAACAAGTCCACATAAGAGAACTGGACTCCAGCCGAGAAATCACCTTTCGGCATGAACAGGCGGTCTGGTCCCCTCTGGATATCAGGAGAGTCACCACCCTTATCTTCAGCACCAAGCCACAGGCTGGAAAGAGCCAGCAATAATGTCAATGCTATCCTTCTCATAGGCTACAGATAATAATAAAGGCTGAAACCCACGGCAAGCAGGTTGACCTTGAAGTTGATGATTGTGACACTGCGGTCTCCCTCGGCCACGCGGTTGTGGCTCTGGTCCGTCCAGTCGAAATGCAGCCCAAGCATGTTCACGCTGACATCTATCGCAAGTCTGTTCGTGACAAACGCCATGAAGCCAGGGCAAACATTGATTCCAAGCGAGTTGGAAGTCTCGTAGGAAGCGTTCACCTTGTTGTTATGCCCGTCCAGGACCTTTCCCTGGCCGTAGGAATATGACAGCTGCAGCTCGTTGAAAAGTCCCAGTCTCTTCAACTGTCCCACAGGAATATAGTAGCGTCCTATTCCCTGGATCTCAAAGGCATGGCTGATCTTGTGATAGTCCGACAGCGACAGGTCTATGTCCTCGAAATTCATCTGAGCGGAATCCAACTTGAACATATTCCTCTTGTAACCGGCCCTGACGCCGACTCCCATGTTGTCCTTGACCATGTAGCAGAACGCCGGGCTGACGGAAAGCGTGTAGCCGGTCGAGTTGATGCCGTTCACGACAAGCAGACGGGAATCGTTGTTGTTGTGCAGCATGTAGCTGGCGCCTCCGCCGATCATCCATGTCCCCTTCTTGATGAAGCAAGGCTGGGATGACAGGTCTATCCCCCTGTCCAGTTTCTGCCCCTCGGCCACAAACGGGCCCAGGAGCAGAAGCAAGGTTGTGACAAATTGGAATCCGTGTCTCATGATCATTCGTAGCTGTCCGCTTCTCTAAATCGTCTTTAAATACACTACCGTTCAATTTATGAGAGCAGGCACATCCGCCGCGCTCATATTCGCAAATGTAATGCTTTTTTAGACATATTCAAAAATTCCGCAGATTATCACGGGCGCCAGGGGCGTTCCTGAAGACTTGTCCGACCTCCTCGCAGGTGTCGATCAGTTCACACTCCGCGCAAGTGCCATAACCTTTTTCCCGCACACACTTACGGATCGGGCAGAGTTCACTGCAATAGAGGTACTTCACACCCTCGGTACGACACCCCATGCAATTGATATGCTCAGGCTTGATCGGGGCATTATTCGCCTCGGCCCATAGTTTGGCCGTCTTTTCCCTAAGCGAGTCATCATTGTTCAACGTGGCCTTGCGGGCATCGCAATTCCCGCAGTCCAGCCCGCAGCAAGCAATCAAATCCTTCATATTCCATTAATAATTTGTTAACGCAAAATTAGTGGATCAGGCTCGGATCCCAATGCTTCCCGCATGGACAATACTCACGAACAAACAACTACGCATCAAACAATTACACAGACCGCACATGGACAAACGCCCTTCAATGCAATAAAGTCCAACCAGTCATAAGTCTTGAATATACTCCCGCCTAATGATTCGGCTGACTAAAAAGTATTATTCAACCTCCAAAGAACGTGTCAAGTCGCCGAGCCCATCGAAGCGCCCGATACGAGCCAATCCGGCTCAAATCCAGCCGTCGTGTTTTGTGTGACGGGCAATAATTCGGAAAGTACTGAAAACCAAAGTGTGGAGCATCACCCGTTTATTATCAACGACTTACAAATCATTGCCGGGGCGATCGGGAGGGCACGATTCCATAACTGACTAAGTATATGGACATTGCCAAACACGGAGATGTTGCTGCCCCGATTGTGCCCCGTTTTTTAACGGGTAATCCGCTAATTCATTGATATTCAACAAATTAGCGGATTTACGCGGAGAGGGAGGGACTCTTTTTTCTGGTTTTTCATCGTCTAACTCTTTCATATTCAAATACTTAAAAATTAAAAAAACTCGATTTTTCGCTAATTTTTGACCCGATTTTGACACCGCAAAGCGGAGAGTAAAGTGCTCTCCGCTATATGATTACACCAAATTTTGATAATTAATTTGCCCCGATATTGACACGGAACTCTTCAAAATCTTCATTGGTTTGATACTGCTCCCCGTTACTCATCGTTATGACGGCATTCCCTGTTTCCTGGTCTTTTTCGATGAATGCAATCTGGTCTAAATTGACAAGAACTGTTTTGCCGATAAGGTTGATTTCGAAAAGTTTCATTTGTTCAAAATATCTAAATTATTTTCACCAAAGACCAGTTTAAGAACCTGGTCTTTTTTGTCTTGCTTCAACTTAATCTGCAGGATAGCCTCGACTGGTTCATCTTCGGCCTTTCCTGCCTTGACATATTTGTCTGGATATGTTAAGATGTCTATTTCAGACATTGAAAGATTAGTTGCAAGTTTTGACAATTGAGGGAAAGACATTTTGACCTTCCCGGTTAGCACTTTGCTGAACTGGGAAGGTGATATGCCCATATACTCTGCCATTGCCACACCAGTTAAATTCTTATCTCTCATTATTTTAGTGAGGCCGCAAATTATATTTTCATAAAAATTCTTTTCCATACTCAAATTTAGTTCTTGATAATCAATCCTTTATGCGATTATTTGACATCAAAAGTCAAATAATGACATTTTTTATGTCAAAATATGAAATATTATTACTACTTTCGTGGCGTGAAAGTTTTGTTGCAACAAATGTAATTCAACGGGACAGGTCACAAATAGGGAATAATCACCAAAAGTTTAGGAATATGTCAAAATTTGCATTCGTAAGAGGCTGGGGCAAACTGCCGAAAGGGCTTGCCCCACAGGTCAAGGAAGAAATCAAGGACTCTTTGGGCATTAAGTCCGATCCCACTTTCTACAGAAGGCTGAAAGGCTCGCCGGAGCCTACGGTCTCGGAAGCGGAAAAAATCGCTGCTGTGTTCAATAAATATGGCATCATAGATATTTGGGGTGATGAATGACAGCCTGACGCGCCGGGAGGAACAGGTTGCCGAATTCATCGCCTGGGGAGCGGCCTATAAAGAAATCCCGGACCTGCTGAAGAGGAAATACGGGGGCAGAGAAATCTCTCTTAACACCGTCAAAAGGGTTGTCGAGAACATTTTCTCGAAACTCTACATCAACAAGGTGAACGAACTCTCTGCCTGGTGGTTCTGCCATCGCTGTGGAGTTGATGAATCCCTGTCCCCTTTCAAGGAGTTAAAGAAGACTCTTTACTCCATTCTCTTCCTGATAATCATTACACCTCAGATTGCGTCCGCTGATCTGGATCAGGCAGTACGGTCTTCAAGAACCAGGACATCAAGAACTGAACGGGTCGAGCGCTCAAGAAGGAGAGAGGAATGATTGATATGACACGGAAACAGCTCCGGCTGATAGACACGGCGCTTGGAACTCATATCGCGAAACTTCAGTCAGACAGGCAGAAATTGCAGGAAGATGACACTCAATTCAAGCAGCTGTCAGCCCGTATCGATGAATACGCCTCTCTGCAGGAGGCTATTGAAATACTATTGTTAAGAGACTAAGAATATGCCACGCATCAAACAAGATATATATGACAAGATAATAGACCGGCAGAACAATGACGAAGTTCTGCTGGATATTGTCGGTCAATACAGTGAACTTCGCAAGGAAGGCGCATCGTATAAAACAGAATGTCCCGTCTGCCACAGTCACGCACTTGTCATCACGCCTGGTAAAGGTTTCAAGTGCTTTGCCTGTAACGAAGTTAAAGGCCGCAATGCTTACCATTACCTGATGACCGCACAGCGGAAGGACTCTATGGACATCATAAGGGAACTTGCCGAACATTTGGGCATTGTCATTGAATACGAGGAGGAACCGCAGCGCATACAAGCTAAGACCAAGGACAAGAATGACTTCTGGAGGAGAATGCTCCAGGCATCGGGGCTTACCAAGGCCGATGTAACAGCAAAGGTCAAGGCAGAGGACGGAACAACCAAGGATGAGCTGACTTTCTTTTCCGGGACGATGACTCCCAAAGGGGATATTGCGGATGGTGATGACTGCGTGATAGCTTACTATGATCTGGATGGGAAGCCAGTCACCTACATATCCAAATACGACAAGGAAGAGCGTCCACGAAACTACTATCGAGTCAGATATCAGAATCCAGACCTGCATAAGGACCAGAAAGAGGGGAAGTCAATGAAGTACCGCACGCCCTATGGCGCGCCTGCTTTCATTTATTATCCACAGAAAATCCGTGAACTCTATCAAAGGCAGCAGCACATCGAGAGGTTGTTCATTCAGGAAGGTGAAAAGAAAGCGGAAAAGGCCACCAAACACGGCATCCTGAGTGTGGCAGTGTCCGGGATTCAGAACATAGCATCCGGTGGCAAGCTCCCTGAAGAGCTCATAAGTCTAATACAAGTCTGCAAAGTCAGCGAGGTCGTATTCTTGCTGGACTCTGACTGCAACGACCTTTCATCCTCACTGACCGTAAACAAGCCTATTGACACGAGACCGAGAGGGTTCTTCAATGCGGTCAAGAATTTCAAGGAATATTTTGACACACTGAAGAACAACGGCATTTATGTGGAGATTTTCTATGGCCACGTCATGAAGAACGAGGCTCAGGACAAAGGTGTCGATGATCTTCTGGCCAACACCCTCAAAGGCAGGGAGGACGAATTGCTGCAGGACATCGAGAAGGCGCGTAACAGCAAGCCGATGCAGGGACAATGGTTTTATCTGAAGAAAATCACGACGGTTCCTGACAATAAGCTTTTGGAGGATTGGCACCTTCACAGCGCAAAAGAATTCGCCCTGGAGCATTTCGACGAGCTGAAGGATATGCCGGAGTTTACTTTCGGCAGACGCAAATACCGATTCAACGATAACGGGGAGTTCGAGTCGGCACAACCGGTTGAAGCGGATGAACAATTCTGGATTGAGTCCAAGAAAAAAGACGGACAGACTGAATGCTACTTCGATTATGATGGCTGCAAGAATTTCCTCGAACATCGCGGATATTGGCGTTGGGAGACATTGAATCACGAATATGAGTTCGTATATGTGAATGATAATATCGTCGAGACCGTCAAGCCGCATCAGATAGCGGACTTCGTCAAGGCATTTGCCAAGGATACCCTCCAAAAGGGCGTCCGTCAGATGTTATATAAGGGAACCGCACAGTATTTCGGGCAAGTATCGCTCTCTATGCTCGATTATTTCACAGGTCAATTCGCCTCTCCTCAGAGAGGCATCGAGAGACTTTTCTTCAGGAACACCATCTGGGAAGTCAATGCTGGCGACATCCGTGAGATGTCATATACGCAATTGAATTACAATATCTGGGCATCGCAGAAGAAAGACTATGAGGTCAGCAAGCTTCCGGAGCTCATAAGGATCAGTCACGAGGATGACCAATGGAGTTATGAAATCACGGATACCGGCCGGAAGTGCGATTTCCTCATATTTCTGGAGAATGCCTCAAACTTCACATGGAGGAAAGAACAGCCGACGCAACAGGACAGGCTGGAGAATGCTCAGCACTTCATCAGTAAGCTGGCCGCATTCGGCTACCTTGTCACGTCCATGAAAGACAAATCCATCTGCAAGGCCGTCATCGGTATGGATGGGAAGCAATCCGAGGTCGGTGTCAGTAACGGCCGTTCCGGAAAGTCACTTCTGGGAGAGGCGTGCAGAGTGGTCGTGAACACCCTATACAAAAACGGCAAGGAATTCCGTGGCGGCCCACTCCAGCCTTTCGTCTGGGATGGGCTTGACAATCGCACGAGGCTCGTCTTTCTTGATGATACACCGAAGGATTTTGACTTTGAAGGGTTCTTCCCTTTGGTTTCCGGCGACTGGCCGGTGAACCCAAAGGGGCATAGCCCGTTCACGATAGCCTGGGCAGATTCTCCGAAGATCTACCAGGCCACAAATCACGCCAATTCCGGTGACGGTGACAGCTACGAGGACCGTCAGTGGCTCATAGCATTCAGTGACTTCTATAATGCCAAGCACAAGCCGATACAAGACTTCGGCCGTCATTTCTTCTCGGACGAATGGGATGCACAAGACTGGAATCTCTTTTGGAACCTGGTGGCCACGGCCATACAGGTGTATTTCAGATACGGTTATATCCCGGCCCCTGGCGACCGCCTTGAGAAGCGCAAACTCACACAGGAGGTCGGCGAAGAATTCATACTCTGGGCGGACGAATATTTCAGCCCATCGACGGATCCGTCCAAGCCGTCTCGCCTCAATCAGGTGGACATACCGCGAAAGGATATGTATGACAATTTCCTGGAATATATTGGGCCATCCCGACGGACATACTATCAGCCGAGGACATTCAAGACAAAGCTCATCAAATACTGCGAGTTGAAGGGATATATATTCAACCCTCAGATCTTCGACCCTGAAAAGAATGAATACATCAAGATAAAGGACGGCATCATTGACCGTTCTATCAAGCGAAATGGGTGTGAGTTCTTTACGATAGGCACGAGGGAATTCTACGCTGGCCGGCAGACAAACTATGCCAACGGAGGTAATCCGACTCCTCCGCCACCAGGAATAGATGTCGCTGACTTGATTGACCCGATGGACTTGCTGGATGTGGAATGAAATGGAAGGCCGACAGAAATACCTCCTATACACAGCGAAGCAAATCTCTGACTACCGGTCGCGATATATCACGTTCATAGCTAAGTACCGCAAGGCATATCGCGACTGGTTCCAGAGTCTTCCGGGATGGGAATGGGTACGGCTTCCTATGATGGATGAACGCACCGCAGAGGCTGTGATAGGTTTGCTCTGCATCCTCTACATCGATGACGAAATCAACCTCACTGTCGATAAGACCGTCACGATGGTGATGCGGAATCCCATCAGCGATGAGGAATATAATGAATGGACATCTAAAATATTCAAATCACCAAAAACAGGTAACAAATGAACAGTTTTATCATTCAGATTGACGGTTCTGACCTCTATAGCAGTCAGGACTGGAACGAGGCAAAGGAACTCTATAACGCCGTCGATGACATTTGCCTTTTTTCCGATGACGGCAAGCCGAAGACGCTTGTCGCAAGAATATGCGGCGAGGATCACATCATCAAGAAGGATATCATCGAGAAGAGCCCGGAACAGATTATGGCTCATCGCACGGATGCTGTGGTGATAATGTCGTCCGGCAGAATCAAAACGCTCCCACATTATGGCGAGAAATTCGAGTTGAAGGATCTTCAGACTCGTGTCGATGGGTATATCGAGATTGTCCCTCTTGACGGGGAAACTGTGATGGTGGTCAATGAGGACGGCAAAAACAACGGCTTGCCGTTCAATCCCAGGGCCACTGGTGTATTTCAGAAGTATAACCACACAGGAGACTACATCGTCGGGGATGTCGTCCTCTGCTATTCGGAAGATATACAATGATCAACAGGAATGAAAGAATTTTGGTCGAAGCCCTAAGGCATTCAGATCGTGTCTCCATACGCTTCGACGACATCACAGTATATGTCCGGAACGGCGAGTTCAGCCACGATGTGGCCATCGCCCTGCAAGCGCACTTCAACAGGCAGCACGAGCGAGAATACTCGAAACCTAAGATATTGGCCGAGGGTCTCCGGATCGAAAGGCCCGGGGACTTATTTGCAAAACATAGAAAATAATAGCAAAACTTCTATTAAATAATTTTGCTAATAATGGAAATTTTACTATCTTTGCAATACCAAACAATACGCAATATGAAGTCAGACGAATTTCACAGATGGGTAGAACGAAATGGCTGGACTTTCTTAAGGAAAGCAGGCAGCCACGTAATCTACAAGAAAGGATCCAGAACTTATCCCGTCCCTTACCACGGATCCAAAGAAATGGGAACGGGGCTTGTAAAAAAGATTAGCAAGGATATGGGGCTTAAATAAGCCCCTTTCCTCCAAAAACACAGAATGATATGAAACAGATTTCAGCAATTATTGAGAGAGCTTCAGACGGAACATATTCCGTCTATTGCAAGAACGAGATATTCTCTGGTATGGGCAACACGATTGAAGAAGCCAAGACTGATATGCTTCAGCAAATGGAACTTTATAAGGCCACGGCTAAAGAGGAAGGGTTCAGGTATCCAGAGTTCTTGGACGGTGAATTCACTATAACTTACACCGTCGATGCTTTGAGCCTTATGGATTTCTATCTCAGCAAGGGATGGTTCTCTCTGGCCACCCTTGAAAAGGTTACAGGAATCTCACAAAAACAACTTTGGGCATACGCACACGGGACGAAGCCAAGAAAGGCGCAGGAGGACCGCATCCGCACAGGGCTTCGGAACATATCGAGAGATCTTGACGCCATATTTGCGTGATTGTTTGGTAGACTTCACAAGGCGTCAGTCGCGGCCCTCGGAGAAATCCGGGGGCTTTTGCTTTCATAAAATGAGAAAAAAGTAACATAAAATGATAGAAAAATTTGGCAAAGTGTAGGAAAATTCCTACTTTTGTAGTGCAATAATCAAGGAACTCTATGAAATATAGCGAGTTAGAAAGAAAACTGCTCAAATTCGGATGTTACCCCACCGGGGAGCAGCAATGCGGACATCCTGTGTGGTTCAGCCCAAAGACAAACAGAAAGTTTACGACAAGCAACCACAAGAACCAGGAAGTCGCAACGGGAACATTAAAATCAATTTTGAGGGATGCGGGGCTTAAATAGCCCCAACCCCCTCTTAATTAAGGAGATATTAATATGGATAAAATTAAGGTTAAGGTATTTATCGAGAAAGCCGAGTGCGGGTATTCAGCATATATTGAAGATTCTCCACTCGAATTCGGTTGTATAGGTGAAGGCAAGACCGTAGAGGATACCATAAAGGATTTTCTTGGGGTATACGAAGGCATGAAAAAAAGCTATGAACAGGAAGGTCATAAAGCTGCGGATGTTGAGTTTGAATTTTACTATGACACCGCAAGTTTCTTGTCAGAGTATGCAGGAGTGTTTTCTCTCTCCGGTCTCGAGAAACTCACGGGGGTCAGTCAGGCCCAGCTTGGCCACTATCTTCACGGAAGACGCAAGCCGAGCCGCAAGACGATCAGCAAGATCCAGAACGGCGTGAATCATTTTGCAAAGGAACTTACGGCCATAAAGTTCGCTTGATTATTGCACACAGGCAACGGCCACGGCCCTCGGAGAAATCCGGGGGCTTTTTTGCTTTTGTGCAAGAAAAGTTTTGCAGGATAGAAATATTTGGCTACTTTTGCAGTGCTTACAATATATAACTCATCTATCTTCTGTCCGGAGAACGATAATCCAAACAGAAAAATAGACGATTGCCTCGCGATGGGTCACGCCCGGGAAACCTGGCGTAAATATACGGCAGAAATGTTGTGTGTTGTAAGCAACCCTGTACGCGAGGCTTTCGTCATTTTATAGTGTTATGCTTACAACACACAACTCACCGTCACAGGTGGCCAAAGTGGCCGCCGACGCCGTCCAGATTCTCTTTCCAAACCTCAAGAACGTGCACGCCCGCATCGACGGATGGGGCAGGGTCCGCATCTGGGGCTACTGTCGTCTCCCGTCCGGGAAGAAGCAGGACGCCATCGCAAGGGGCAAAGGCACGGCCACGGCCGTGAGGAACTTCATCGCCAGGATCAACGCCCAGCCGGAGCTAAAAAAGGCTGTCATGGGCCCGTACTGGACTCCCCGCCGATCGTAATGGCCGTCATTCTCGAAGATGCGACAAAAGTTTTTGCCAATTAGAAATATTTGGCTACTTTTGTGACGCTAAGTACATATCGATCATCTATCTTCTGTCCGGAGAACGATAATCCAAACAGAAAAATAGACGATTGCCTCGCGATGGGTCACGCCCGGGAAACCTGGCGTAAATATACGGCAGAAATGTTGTGTGTTGTAAGCAACCCTGTACGCGAGGCTTTCGTCATTTTATAGTGTTATGCTTACAACACACAACTCACCGTCACAGGTGGCCAAAGTGGCCGCCGACGCCGTCCAGATTCTCTTTCCAAACCTCAAGAACGTGCACGCCCGCATCGACGGATGGGGCAGGGTCCGCATCTGGGGCTACTGTCGTCTCCCGTCCGGGAAGAAGCAGGACGCCATCGCAAGGGGCAAAGGCACGGCCACGGCCGTGAGGAACTTCATCGCCAGGATCAACGCCCAGCCGGAGCTAAAAAAGGCTGTCATGGGCCCGTACTGGACTCCCCGCCGATCGTAATGGCCTCCATACTCTACCATCCAAAACCCGGTTGCCGGAAGGCTTCCGGGTTTTGTCATATATACCCTGTTTTTCGTCTTCTCTGAGGACCTCAGAAGAGCGTAAACTGATGGACGCACAAACCCTCAAAAGAGGGTCAAAAAGGCGAAAAACAGACCGATTTTCATTCATTTTTGTTCTCAGTTCTGTTTATCAGAACTGGAACAGTGCTGACATTTCAGTTCTGAAGGCGGTCCCCTCCCCGTTTCCCCACCTCGTTTTTATCAAAAAGAAAAACAGAACTTACGGACTTAACGAGTTGTAAATCAGTGGCAAGCACCCATTTATATATTATTTATTATTATAATATAGAGACACCTCTATAAAAACTATATATTTACTGAACTTTAGAACTTACCTTTGCAACGTATTGACATTCAAGAGAATGAATCAGCACTATTTCAGCACTAATCAGCACTGAAGCACTTGTGAACAGAACTGAAAGTCAGCACTGATGAACAGTGCTGAAAATAGGATTGAAAATCAGCGACTTAACCCCGTCAGTTCTAAAGTTCTGAAAAAATCGGGAATTCACACAAGTGTGTCTCGGAATCGGGGTTCAGAAAGGAGAGGAAAACGGCCGCCGTGTCAGCGGAATTTCGTAACTTTACAATATGGTCACAGTCCCACGCCGGGACGGGAAATCACAGTAGATTTGCGGAAAGATGGAAGCGATTCAGGACATACAGACGGCATCGGTGAAGGTGCTTCCGTGCCTGAGGGAATATATCCTGAGCGTCAACGGAGGCTCGGACATCATAACCCCCGGCCGGGAATCCAAGTTGTGGGGCATCGTGAAGATGCACCTCGACCTGGTGCCTGACGACTACAAGCCTGTGCCGGCCACGGGAAGCGAGGACTGCATCCGCATCGCCCTCTACCGCTCGCACCGCCGTCAGTACAACCGCAACTCAAGGAAGGTGGATCCTGGCAAGCGCCGCCCGAACCCCGAGTTCGTGGTGGACACACTCTGGAGGAACTACCTTAACCCGCAGGGGCAGGAGGCAGTGGCATCGCATCTGATGCACACGTTCAAGCTCACATATCGCAGCTATATGACGGGAGCCATCGGGAACAATCCGGATCTGACCATCCGTGACGCCATATATTCCTTCTGTGAGCTCTACGGCATAGCCATGGACAACATCACATACGAGATGCTGCGCAAGGACTGGTTTCGCTTTCGCAAACGACATCAGGGAACACAGGCGATTCCCGTGGAAAATAGTGATTTCTAACAAAATATAACTCCCGAGAGGTCCCAGATTTTCGGGGCCGAACGGGATGGAGTAACGAAGAAAAATGACAACAAGCATCACCTCGCATTTCGCTCTCATCCCTGCCGATATTGTCAGGGATTACATCAGGTTTCAGCCGTTGAACTTCCTTCCGGTCGGGTCCGTGGAGTCCGTGGCCTCCGGGCAGATTTCATTTGAGCAGACTCCTGAGGAAAGCGAGTCGGGGCTTTCCTTCCGTCAGGAGTTGTCTCTCACCACATTGGACGGGAACCTTGCGCCTTATGACGGGTGCAGGATGTATATCGCCTTCTATATGTCGGACGGAAGCCTCCGCGTCATTGGTTCGGCATCGGCCGTGCCGCTTCTGAAGATCACGCCGTATTCTGGCGCTTTGAAGCTGGAAGTCTCTTTCGATAGCGCTCATCCTATGGTCTTATAGCCGTTCTGTCCTTTCAGCAGGGCGTTTCTGTGCATAATTTTGCCGAAAAGACAATGTTATGCCACTATCCGATAAAATCAATATACTTTTTTCAGCCTCAGTGCCTCGGCACTCCGCATCGTCGCAGCTGCTGATCGTCACTGATGGCGAGCGTAAGCCTTACAAGGAATGCGTGGCCGTGCCTCCAGACACTGAGCTCTGCTATCCGTCAGAGTTCAGCGACACTGATATTCCTGACGGTTCTATAGCATATCACCCGGTATTCGGGGAAATCACCTATCAGAGCAGGTGGCGATTCGCCACGAAGCAGTTTGTGGCCGATATTCAGGCCGCAGATGCCAATCCGGCCATCCGTGCCCACCTCATTCACGTCGACAGTTGCGGTGGCGAGGCCTTTGGGCTGCACGAGGCGTTCCTTGTCGTCAAGTCTTTGGTCAAGCCTGTCTATGCACTCGTGGATTCCATCGCTGCGTCAGCCGGCTACTATCTGGCTGCAGGAGCGGACAAGATCTTCGCGTCATCCATCTTCTCAGAGATAGGATCCATCGGCATCGTCAGCACATCCTATGATGACCGCGAGTATCTGGAGAAGAACGGGTTCAAGGAGCGTGTGTATTACAGCAATTACTCGCCTCTCAAGGGGAAAGTGCAGCGCGATGCAGTCGATGGCAACGGTGATGAGTTCGTGAAGAGGTTCCTCGACCCGATGGCACTTCAGTTCATCGATGATGTCAAGTCCGAGAGAAAAGAGATCTCGAAGGAGGCGCAGGAAGGCGAGCTCTACTACAGCGCGGAAGCGCAGGCTGTCGGTCTCATAGACGGGCAGAACTCTCTTGGGGAGGTCCTTGAACTGCTGAGGGCCGAGACCACGCCGAAAGAAACAAGTCCATCCGTAGATATCAACAAATTAAATTTCTAAACAATGCGCAAATTTTTAGCGAATCTTCTGGCCGTCGTAGCATCGCTCGGCCTTAAAGACAAATTTGACCGCAAGGAGCTGACCAAGGAAGACCAGGCCGCTCTCATCGACGCCTACAACAAGGCGCACGGTGCGGGGGCTTTCGCAACCGACTTCACTGATTATCAGACTGAGCAGTCGGCCCAGTCCGATGCTTTCGAGAAGGCCCTTGCCGAACTCGCCGGAATCGCCGGCGTGGATGCCGAAGCCGAGAACACTGCGGACAGACTTGCACAGATCGTCGCAAGCATCAAGGATCTCAAGGCCGGGTTTGACTCTGCCACGGCCACCATCAAGGAGCTTTCAGGCAAGGCCGTCGAGCCGAAGCCGGTTGACAATGTGAACGCCGTGCCGTCAGTGACCGGCGCGCACACCAAGGAATATGCCTTCGGTATCAAGAATCCTCTCTTTGCAGCCAGCCGCCGTTACAATGCCATCCTCATCAACGGACGCATCGAAGGCGAGCCTACCAAAGAAGACCGTGCCGCCCTTGACGACGACTTCAGCACTTACACCGAGAAACTCTCCGCAAGGATGAGGCAACTCCGCGCTTCCGGTCAGATCAACCTTCTGAAACAGGCAAAGGTGGACATCTCACAGCTGTCATCGGACACGGAGATTGGCACACGCCAGTTCACTATCCGCCAGGATATGGTGATTGCAAGGATAGTATCTTTCCCGTCGCTTGCCGGCTTGTTTGACACCATCAGTAACGTTCAGTCCGGACAGGTCATCACCAACGTGCTCTTCGATGAAATCTCACAGGCATACCAGGCAGGCGAGGTCTTCAAGGGCAACGTGGACTTCCAGCCGGAGAAGGCTGTCGTCGACAAGGCGATGGCGAAAGTCCGTTTCGAGGATATGTCCAAGCTGGAGGAGGCATATCTGAACTATCTCAACAAGGAAGGCTCGGATCCTGTGAAATGGACATTGCTTGAGTGGCTTGTCCTCAGGATGGCCGAGCAGATCAGCGCCGAGCGCATAGAGCGTTCCATTCTCGGCTGCTACGTCAAGCCTGTAAAGGGAGAGGCTTCACCTGCCAACTTCGCTTCCACAGGTGTCATCCACCGTATCATCAGCCTTTACGAGGATAACAAGATGCTTCCGTTCGATGACGAGGATCTCGCGGACTACGACTCCAGCAACATCGGCGACGTGGTCACATTCTTTGTCAAGAAACTCGTTGCACGCCGCCCGAAGGACTACAAGAAGTTCGTCATCTATCTCAACGCTGCGCACCGCCCTATGTTTATGGAGTGGTATACCAACAAGTACGGCAAGAACACCGACTATGCCGGGATCCAGGACATCGTGCCTAACTACGGGAATGCCATCAAGTGGGTCCCTGCGATGGGCAACCTGAAATTCATCTTCGCCACTGTTAAAGGCAACATCGAGCTGCTTCAGAACGCTCCTGGCGAGGAGTACAACACCAAGTTCGAGCGTCATCTTGAGGAGGTCATCGCATACGCATATTGGAAGGAGGGTGCGGCGGTAGGATACGCAGGCCCTCATTTCAACAGCAGAGCGGATCTCAAGGCCAACAAGGCACGCAATCAGTATGTGTTCTGCAACTGGCCTGTGATCATCCTCGCCGCCGACGCGACAACCGTCGATGTAGAGGGTGATGAGCTTGAGGACCTCGGATTCCTCATCAGGACATCGGCCAACACCAAGGCGACAGCCCTCACCGACATCGAGAACGCCAAGGAGGGAGTGGTCTATCGCATCGAGTGCGGTGACACGACCAACGCCACGACAATCAGCAAAGCCGGCAAGTTCAGCGAGATGGAAGCCTGGACACCTACGGCCGTAGGCGACTACATCAAGGTGTACTACAATACTTCCAAAGGCAAGTTCTACGAGGTTGCACGCGGTTAATCATCGGGGGCTTCGGCCCCCTTTAACACCATTCGATTATGATTAAAGTACCTAATATCAACGCCGTTTCGGATCTGGAGTCCGCAGGCAAGAGAATCTACAACAGGATTCATCTTATCCGTGAGTCCGATGTGGATCTCTCAAAAGGGGAACCGGAGATAACCATTTCCGACGAGGCGCGCACGATGGGGGCGTTGACGCTCAAGCAGGGCGCTTCCATCGCACATTTTGACTTCGCAAAGTTCACCACTGCCGCCACATCCCAGGGAAGCAACGGCGATGTGACCACGGAGGTGACCAACGCCCTGGCCGGAACTTTGGCCGGGGACAGGATAGAGATCGATAACTTCATCGAGAACTATCACGGCGAGGGATTCTTCATCGTGACATCGGACCGTATCAACGGCAAGAAGTACATCTACGGCCGTCCGCGCTGTCCTTACTACTTCACCGATCACGACAAGAAAAAGAACTCGGACAACGCCAGCTGCGACGTGACTTTCAACAGCCCGTTCCCGTTCCAGCCACTTGAATATCTCGGAAGCGTCGAGGAAGGCGGTGATGAATAGCCGTTCCGGACGCTTGACATCAGGGCCGCCATCGACGGCCCTGTTTTCATAAAGACAGACATATATGTACACCTTCCAGCAAAAGAAATCAATATCCAGGGCGATTGCCCAACCGTCAAAGATTGAGATATACCGCGGTCTTCTCGCATCGAGAGGGCTTCCTGCTGCAGGGACGATTATGAAGAACCGTTCAGCCCTTGCCGTGTCGATGGTATACACACTTCTGGAGCATTTCACCGCAGAGGAAATACAGGCCGCCTGTGAGGCCCGGAGCCCTATGGCAGGGCAACCAGTCGGGAGCATGGAGAAAGCGTCCACGGAAGCCCCAAAACCGCCCAGAATCTCGAAATTTGAGCAATACCCAGACATTCCGTGGAAGCAGCTCGATAATCCGATGGTGCGGATGGCGGACAGCATATTCACTGACAGGATAAACTGCTGGTCCGAGCTGAAGCGCCTTGAGACGCTCACGCAGGGCGAATTCACCGACTTTGACACCCTGGCCGAGACGGTAAGACTGGCCGCGAGGCTGGAGGTGTGCTTCAACGAGCTCCGCAGTTTCAACAACACTGGAAAATTCCTCGGCAAGCATCCGTTCATATCAACCAAGGATGAGAGGTCAAGGATATTCGACATCCTCAGGCGTAATCCGGAGGAATATTTTCAGGAGCGGAAGAATGTCGAGCTAAACATCTCCCGTTACAGCTCGCAGGTGAACAGCCCGAAGCTGGACGATGACAAGAAAGAGAAGGCGAGGACCAATCTGGAGAAGTTTCAAGCACTCCTGCAGGTCTTCAAGGACGTATTCAATGAATTCATAAAGGGTAAATGACGATGGAGATAAGGACTTATGACGAAGACTTCGTCGCAAGGGTGAAGGATTTGGCCGTCATAGGACTCTATCCTGTCCAGATAGCCGAGAGACTCGGTCTTCAGGGCAGGCAGCGAATGGAGTTCCTGATGGACATCTGCTCGAAAAAGCACCCATTGCACGAGGAGTTCCTTATCTCCAGGGCGCATAGGGAGGATGATATGGATGCGGCTCTCACGGAGATGGCCGCCGCAGGTGACATCGACGCCCTGGAACTTGACGCAAAATTGAGGTGGCGGCAAGGTGTCGAGAACATCAAGACAGAACTTTTTGACGTATGACGGACAGACTCACACTTCTCGAAAGCTATAAGGCGGATGACATCCAGTTCTTTCTGAAGCACAGAAAGTCGGATGTCATTGTCGCAGATATGCAGACATACATTCTCCAGCTGGACAGTATGAGCCGGCTCTTCCACTATCATAAGCATAACTATTCCCGGGCTGTCGAGAGCCTGAGAAAGGAATGGCCGACGCTCACCATAGCGCAGGCGAGGGAAATCTATCGTGACGCTCTGGAGTATTTCTATCAGGACGATGGCATATCCGCACGCGCCTGGGATCTGAAGTATGCCGATGCGTATGACGACCTCGCGAGGGTGGCCATCAAGGCAGACAAACTTGCCACCGCCAAGGCGGCGCTTGACAAGGCGCACGAGCTCCGCACCAAACAGAGGGAGCAGGAGAACCACCAGTGGCAGCCGCCAGTATATCTCGTCAATATCAATGTCAGGCCGGAGGATCTCGGCTATCAGTCGCAGAAACTTATGGATATCGCCAAGCGCGCCGAGGATGCCCAGTACAAGGAGCTCATCCTCGGGCTGGAGACCACGGAGGCTGAGAAGAAAAGACTCCTGATGGACGCCAATATCAAGGACACTGAAATCATAGAGGATGGAAACACAGCAGACGAACGGTAATGCCCCAGACTACATCGAGATGTACCAGAACAGGGTACAGGCTCTTGTGAACATCATTGACCCGAACAAGCTATTCGCAGTCATCGGCCGAGGCGGTGGAAAGACCTCTCACATCTCCACAAGGCGCATTCTCCGTGTCGCGCAGGAGATGCCGAGGGAGACATCAATCATATCGCACAAGTCATTTGTGGCGCTCTTCACGAATGTCATCCCTACCATTCTGGAATCCTTCCGGACTGAGGTGCGGATGCCTGACGGAACAGAGCGCCCTATGCTCATCGAGGGTTGGGACTATGTGGTCGGCGAGAAGGATCTTCCGAAGCACTTCCAACAGCCACGGTATCCGCTGCTTAACCCGGAGCGAACCATTGTATTCGCCAACGGCTCCGTCCTTCAGGCTGTGGCCGTGGACAGGGCTGACTCCATAGCCGGACGCAGCATCGTCCACGCCTTCCTTGAGGAAATGAAATACAGTGACGGCGAGAAGGTCAGAACGAGAATCATCCCGGCCATCCGCACCTCACGCATCGGCTCCGGTTCTGAAGCCTATAAATCACATCTTCACGGGGGCATCACTGGTGTGTCCGATATAGGCAGGGTCTCCATCGGCGAAAACAACTGGTTTATGGACTACGAGAAGGAGGTCGATCCCCAGCTTGTGGCCGATATCGTGACGCTCTCGCTGATGCTGAATGATTGTGAGGTGAATCTGCGCAATGGGGTGAAGACTCGCATTGCAGAGGCTAAAATCGCCAAATGGGGGCCGCTTTTGGCACAGTTGCGCAAGCGCTGCACATTCTTTATCAGGGCATCGACATTCGTGAACAGGGATGTCCTCGGCCTGGACTATTTCAAGACGCAGAAGGATATTTTGGATATGGGGGAATTCCTTTCATCCATCTGTTCCATCGGGGACCGAAACCGCGACAACCTGTTTTTCGAGCTTTGGGATGAGGAGAAGCACACCTACAGCGACAGCTACAAGTACGAGGTCATCGACAAACTGAACCTGAAGGAGTCGTTCACTGTCACCGCCGACCACCTGAAGCATTTCGAACCGGCTCAGAAGCTGCTACTCGGCTACGACCCTGGTAGTTTCTCATCTGTGGTCAGCGGCCAGATGGACAGGAAGGCCAACGCCCTGCGTGTGATGAAGGAGTTTTTCGTCTATCCTCCCGAGGATGCGGAGGATCTTGCAAGACAGATCAACGCATTCTATTCAGAGGCATCCAGACTGAAGATGATTGACCTGTATTACGACCGTGCCGGCAACAAGCGGAACAAGCAGTATGAGAAGGATGCGGAGACTGACGCGAAGAAACTGAAGAAGGCTCTTGAGCGGTACGGATGGCGTGTGAAACTGATGAACCTCGGGCAGGCGACCATCTATCATTGGCAGCATTACAGGCTTTGGAAGCGTCTTCTGGCCGAATCAGAGAGAAATGTGCCTCGCATCAGGATTGATTCCAATGAATGTCCGAACCTTGTGTCCGCGATGTACTGCTGCAAGAAGGTTGTCGGCTCTACTCCGGTCGAGCTTGACAAGTCCCCGGAGGTCAAGGTACGCATCGACCTGCAGGCCGGTCTGACCCCTCAGATTCCGTCCGCTTTGACTTATCTGGTGTGGGGATTGTTTGAAAAATACTTCCCTGGAGTGCGAAATTATAGCACGGCAGGGGGCATTTCTTCCAATTATACCGGCTAAAGTTGTGGGTTTGTGTTATTCTGAAAATGGTCATAGATTTGGGAATCAGAGCCTTGAATGAAAAATTCGGGAGCCTTTTTGAAAATCTGCGGAAGAAAAGCGCGGCGCCGCTAAGTTCTGGGTTTGTAATGCAAGGCCGCGGATCGACTGAAATATGACGGATTCTGTCCTTTGCCGTGGTCCGTCAGTGGGCTACCTTCGTGTCAAATTCAAAGCGATGGAGACTATCAAGGGCAGTGTTGCATTACAAAAGGCCGAGGCCATCTCAAAGGCGGGAGGAACATTCAGCCTGGCCTTCTTCCCCTATTCGAGGACGAAGAAGCCGGGAGATTCCACCGTGCGGCTGAAGATGTTCTCCGGATGCACGATGCGGAAGCCGCTCCCTCACGACAAGTTCGACATCGACGGAAAGAATTATTTTCTCTTCCTCACGGCTGACGGCCAGCCCCGCACCTGTTACAGGGCGCTCATCAGGGCGATAGGGTTCAGCGATGAGGACAACAGACTATACAGGGTAACGTGGTATGAATAAGTTCGGCACATTCTCGGGGCACGGTTATGCCCTCACATATCAGATCGGCGACGCGGTGCCTGAGGCGTCATTGTCAGGTGACGGCCGTGGATCCGTCGCAAGCGGCCAGGCCGCTCTGTCCGCAAGACGGATGGGCGGGTATTTCTATTGGCCTGCGGGGGCGAACAACGATGACCCGGACGTTTGCGCCGCGCTCATCAAGGGGAACCGCCTGCTGCCTTCCCTCATCGAGAAGCAGGTGGCCATCCTCTATGGAACCGGCCCGATGCTGTTCCGGGAGGAGACTGGTGAAGACGGAACCGTCAGCAGGGTGTATCTTCAGGATCCTGAGATTCAGTCGTGGCTGGAGAGCTGGAGACGAAACGGTCTTCCGGACTCCTACAAGGAATATCTCATCAAGTGCATACGCTCATATTACTATAGCGAGGGCATATTCAGCCAGTGGCATCTCACGAGAGGTGCGATGGCCGGTGTTCAAGGCGCACTGCCGGTGGCGGGGCTGAAGCATATCTCCGAACTCAGGGCCAGACTCGCCACAGCCACGGACATCTCCCTCAAGACAGATGTCGAGCAGTCTGATTTCAACTTCGTGCTGGTGGGCAACTGGGCACGGACGACATCCACGAGCAATTTCAAGGTGTTCCCGAAGTTCAACCCGGTGAAGCCGTTGTCATCCAACGGGGCAATATCATACAGCAGGAATGCGGACTATGACAGCGACATCTACGCATCCAATGTCTTTTTCAACGGTGTGCGTGAATGGATTGTCGGTTGTAATGCAACACCGTCATACATCAATTCCTTCCTTGAGAATGCCCTGTCGGCAAGGCATCACATCATCATCCCGAATGCCTGGTATAATGCAAAGAAGGACTCTCTGGAGGATCTCTGCCAGATGAACGCTGAGAAGAAGGCCGAAGGATGCAGGGATGACGAGCTCATAACCGTCAAGGTCGGTGGCGAGACTCTGGAGATAGGGACGGAATACAGCGAGGCGCTGCTTGACAGATATGTGAATCTTGAGCTGAAGAACCTCACCTCGTTCCTTGCCGGACGTGGCAAGAACCAGGGGAAGACATACGCCACACGTTCATTTATGAACGAGAACGGCGACATCGAGCAGTGGAAGATCGAAGAGATACCGCAGAAGTACAAGGAATATATCGAGGCGTTGATTTCTGTTGATAAGCGCGCCGACATGGTCTTGCTTTCGGCAAAGGGAATCGACCCGTCGATATCGAACATCACTTCTGACGGTACAATCTCGAAATCCGGCTCCGATGCGTATTACAATTATATCATCTACCTGACGCAGCAGGCGATTCCGGACAGTGTGGTGTGTGCCGACCTGAATGAGGCCATAGCGCTTAACTTCCCAGACAAATACGCCCAAGGCATCCGCATCGGATTCCATCGCCCGAATGTTCAACGGCAGGAGGATGTCTCACCGGCAGACAGAATGGCCAACCAAAACGAACAGTAAAATGACAGCAGAAGAAATATTCCCGGATCTCGGGGAATTCCAGAAATACAGTGACGGCATGATTGCCGACACGTCGATAGGACAGCTTATGCCATCGATACGGACAGCCGTGTACGATGTCGCGGGAATCATCACACAGGATGTGTTCGATGCTGTCATGGCTTCTGAAGCCAAAGAACCTGTCCAGCTTCTGAAGACGGCGGTCGCCTGCATGGCATCGTACAATTATCAGATCTTCGCAACAAGCAAGAAGAACGGCTCGGAGGCCTCGATGTACAAGTATCAGCACGAGGAGATGAAGTCTCATCATCTTGAAGCGTACTGGGCCGCCATGGACAGACTGCTTGACTGGCTCGATGCGAACCCTCAGACAGGAGGATGGCAAGATACTCCTGAATATATGGAGCGTCTGAATCTCCCCGTGAAGAGTGCCTCCGAGTTTGATTTTTATTTCGGCATAGGGAAAAGTTCCCTGTTTTTCCACAAGGTGCTGTATCTTATCCGTCAGAATTGGGATCAGGAGATCCTTCCGGCACTACCTGCCGATGCCTCCGCAAGGATGATGGATCTGGCCAAGCAGGCGCTTTGCTACAAGGTGATGGCGCTGGCCGTGATGCAGTTCGATGTCACCGAACTCCCGAGGGCGGTCAGATATGATGACAGTCATGAGTATTCCAAGGCGAGCAGCCCGCAGCAAAGGGTCAGCCTTTACAATCAGTTCATCGCCAAGTATTCGAGCCTGATGTCTTCCATAGAGCGCCTGAAGGCCGTTGGCGTCGGCAAGTCAAGTTTCGGGAGCGACCAGACCGAGGACCAGAAATTCTATTCCGTGCTATGATAAGACTTAAAATCAACAGACATACCTACAACATCCCATCCAAGTGGGAAGAGTGCGATGCGCCTACATTCGTGCGACTTTCGATGGCGATGTGGAACTTCGAGAACGGACACACGAATTTTGAGTCTTTCAAAATTGAGATAGTGGCCGCCTGTCTCGGCATCGACATTCCGTCCATACGGCTGACCGATTTTCTCGGGGTGAACTTCTTCACCTTGTCCGGCCTTCTGACATTCCCTTACAAGCTTGTCAAAAACGCCGACGGGAGCGAGACCGCATACATTGACGTAGTGATGGCCAGAAATCTCTTCCCGAAGATGAAAGGGACATCCGGATACAGGTATGAGACAGACAGGGCCGGGGTGATAGACTGCACCCTTACGGCAGCTCAGTACACGGCTGGAATCGGGCTTGTCAATCTCCAGAGTGGCTATATCAAGGCCTATCGGGAGGATGAGGCGCTTGAGGTGCTGGATCCGCTTGTTAGGTTGTTGTATGATGGACGATGTGATTTTTCTGTGTATGAGAGGATAGCGGTGATGTATAATTTCAGGGGGATCCTTGAATCCATCAGGCGTGATGACAGCTATTCACTGGTGTTCCGTAAGTCGGGGCAGAG
>ERZ808286.287-NODE-287-length-35970-cov-4.669191_pt1 | contig 35970 bp, 26 predicted proteins | sample MGYA00521276_ERZ808286 | MGnify/ENA primary metagenome ERZ808286 (study PRJEB31516, sample SAMN03275607) | gut metagenome | biome: mammalia-associated habitat; material: feces | host: Papio cynocephalus | place: Kenya | collected 2012-08-01 ... | reverse complement strand
TCTCTAAATATAAGCGCTTAGTTTTTAGTTGCATTCAAAATAAGTCCAATTTCGTTAGATAGGACGCGGACATTTATGCTACCTATCATAAGTGCTTCGGACAAATTAAGGTTAAAGTTTTTACCACTTTTTGAAACCTTATTCAAATCAAAAAAGCACACGCGAGACAGGGTAGTTGACATATCAAGGTTATGCAAATTAACCCTATCAAACATAACGCAAGTCAACAAATTTAGCCCCTTATTTTCCTTAACAAGCATTCCAAACTCGCCTTTTGCGTCAAGGTCGTTAATTTTATATTTCATTTTTTCAAGTCGCGTCACAAAAAGTTTGGCGTTACAAAATGTTCCATTTGCGACATCAACATAATTAGTATTCATAACACTTTCGTCTGGGACATAAATAGGCAAACTAAATTGGTCAAAAAGAGAGTCGATTCGCCCATCCAAAACATTTATGTAATCAATTCCGTCGACCGCTTGCAAAATTGCGATTGAATAATCCCCTTCAGTGAGCATATTCCCCGCGACATGTTTAAAAGTCCCGTCTTGCTCAAGTGTGACAATTTCCGCAAGCCCCTCAACCTTGTACTTGCCCCAAAAAAGTCGTCTAGACAAGTAGAAAAGCAAATTATTATCCAAAATGCACGATTTGAAACTTTCCGAGTCATATTGTCTAAACTCCAAATAGGCGTTATACAACCTTTTTCTTTCCTTTTTCACACCTTTTTCGATGTCTTTTAGATAGGTCTTTAAATTAACGCCTTCAAAATCGTCACCAGCCTGTAAACGCGCGTTTTTGCCAGTTGACTTGTTAAAAATAGAGATTGAAAGGTCGGAATTTATCTTCGCGACAAGCGTTTTCGAGCCCAAATTGAACTCTCTTTCCCCATTTTTGTCAAATCCAAAATCACTCACGAGTTTATCTTGAATGTCGTCATAATTTTGCTTGCTCGCAACCGAATATGACTTCAACTTTTCGTTTAAAAATCTTTCTTGTTTAGGTGTTAATTCAAGTGTCAAAAGATTTTTCACAACATTTACAATATTTGCGTTGCCCGCTTGCGACAAAAGGTCGACAAAATACTTTAAATTGCTATCTTTTTGATTTTTTGCCATTAAAACACACGTCATTTCATTCATTAGTGTTTCATCACCATAAACAGCAATAAGTCTAAGTGCCCACTTGCTTTTTGCGAGTTTATCGCGTGCAATTCCCACTTTGTAGACGACATTTGCAAGTTTATTCATTGTTTTTTCGTCAACAAACTTCAAATATTCTCTAACATACGCAAGTTGCACATCTGTTTCGCGAGATTTGAAAAACTCCAAAACAAAGGTCAAAATTTTTCCGTTTAGCCCCGAATAATCAAGACCTTCGTCCTCATAAAACTTTTTAAGACGCGCGCCAAAAAGCCTTTCTTGGACACTTTCAATTGTCGCGTCAACAAATGATAAAAATGTCTCTTCACTAGCAAAGTTTTCGAGCGAATTAAAGGAACATTCCTTTTCAAGATAACTCTTTATTTTGCCGTCGGTAGTTGTCCTATATATGTATTTTAACCTATCCATAACACGCCTATCTTCCTTGATAAGCGCAAGCATCATAACGGTTCGGAATCTGACTTGCTCGTCGTCGTTTTTCAAAAGTTCGTCAAGGATTAAAAAGCTATCTTGCTTATTTTTGACAAGAAGTTTTTTTATGACGCTAGAATTGTTTATTTCGCCAAAAGCGTAGTCGTAAATAAGTGATTTTGCGGTTTTTTGGTTATTTAAACTTGTATATTCGTCAATTCCCGTTTTGTTGTCGCTCGACAAAAGCCCCGACACAAAACTGTCATCATCGCCCGACAAAAACACATCAAGATATTCCTTTAAAGGCTCTTTATATATAAACATTTTGCTTTCGCTTGTTGAATTTAAAACAGCCAAAAAGAAAGGTGAATAGAGCGATTTTTCAATTTTACAAAAATCAATAATCTCGACAAACCTATCAAAATAGCGTTCGTTTATTGAATAATCTTTTTTGTGGCTATGATATTTTTTATCCCCAATCTGTGGCAAGAAAATTCTATTTAAAAAAGCACATAATTGTTCATAAGACTTCGACAACAAAACAAGTTCAACAAACCTTTTTAAAATGTCCTTGTAGTCCCCAAGTTGTAAAATGGCTTCGCCGTATTCCGCGACTTCATTTTCGCCAAGTGGCTTATATTTTATAATTTCAAGCACCCTACTTGTAAGAGCGTCCTTGTCACCAAGATTTAGCAAAAAGCTATTGACCATTTGTTCCGACAACTCTGGTGTCAAAAATGAGTCAAAAAACTCAAAAGAAAATCTTTTAAAATCGTCAAAATTTCTTACATACTTCATATTTTTCTCCCGTGCAAACATTTTTTACACAAGAACATTTTATCAAAACAACAAAAAAAGGTTAAACGATTTTAACCCATTTTTTGCGTTTTTTTTACATTTTGTTTTCAAAATTTCGACATTTTCGACCTAAAAACCGCATTTATGCAATTTTTAGCAGTTTTTCAAAGGTTGTTGTTGCGGGGAAAATTTCGCACAACGTGATGTACTCGTTTTCGTTCATAACCCTTAAAAGTTTATTATTTTTATCAAAAATATATAGGTTAATATATGTATAATTATTTATATATCTATAAATCCTATATATTTGCTCGCTTGACGATACATACAAATTTTTTATTTTTAGCACCTTTTTATTCTTTTCAGGACTAACGAATTTAACAAATGTATATCGACTACTTTTTGACGAGTCAAATAAACCTGTTGCAACACAAAAGGACACAAATAAATATGTTAAATTTATTTTAAAAAAACAAGAAAAAACGAACAATCCTAAAAGTAAAATTATAACAAAAATATTTATCAATTTACAGCACCTAACGGCACGATTTTCGCTTGTTTTCGACCTAAAAATCCCCCTTAGCACTCTTCCACCGTCAAGTGGAAAGGCTGGAATGAGATTAAAAATACAAGTAACAAAATTGGCGTAAAAAAACAAAATCGTGTAGTTGTAACTACTTGGAAAAATCCACCAAAGCATAAAAAGAATTAGGCACAAAAAGGCGTTTAAAAATGGTCCCGCAAGAGCAACTTTTATTTCATCTTTTGGGCTCATATCGTAAGCTGATAAATTTAAACTCACACCAAAAGGAATAAGGCTAATTGATGACAAATTGTACCCTAAATTGCGCGCGACAAAAGCATGAGCAAGTTCGTGCAAAAGCATAACACAAAGGTAATTTAAAAACAAAAATCCTTGTCCAAAATAAATCAAAACCACCGCAAAAACAATAAATGTCGGGTGGATTTTTAGTTTTAATTTTTCCATTCTATCTCGTTTGTTTTAACCAAATTTTCGTCTTTATGAATGTAAATTCTGACAGGATTTTTGCCGTCAAGAGTCAAAATTGGACTGGACGCGTCTACATAATCTCCACTCGCGACGCCTAAAACAAAATTTCCGACATAGCGCGAAACATAACTTTCACTATGCTCAATTTCAACATATTTTTCGCCTGCCTTTGTGTAACCAATAGTTTTCACTCTTCCCTTTGCAACAGCACAAACAACTCCTAAATAGTTATAACAAAGATAGTCGTCCGTTGTTGAAATGTTTTGATTACTTGTAGGCAAATTAAAGACACATTTTTCGTTAGGTTTATTTATTCTCATTCCAAAAAAGTAAGAAACAAATGAAACTTCGCTCCCGTCGTCAAAAAGGTCGGTCGTTGGCGTAAAACTCGTTGCAATAGATTTCAAATTATCCATAATTACTCCGCCCGCACGACTGGACGAATTATCGCAAATAAAAAGCACTAAAAAAATAATTGCAATGATAACAAGGGTCAAATATTTTTTGAAAAACTCACCAATTTTAGAAAAAAAACTTTTCATAATAAAAAATATATGACAAGAAAATAAAAAATTATTACAAAACCTCTTTTTCGGTCACTTTTAATTGTATAGCAGTAAAAATTTGTGATTTAAAAAAATATATATTTTTGCATTCTTTTGCTTTTTGGCTTTTTTACAGCAATTTTGACATTTTTTTTAATTATTCTTACTGTTTTTTCTAAAAATTTAAATCTAGTTTTTCTTATGTTTAAATAAAACAGCGTTTATTGCAAAAAATTTCTCGATTTTAATCTTCTAGTTAAAACATCAAACTTAAAATGATATGCTCCATTTTCATCCACATAATACCCCATTTTTATGCCTTGAAGATCAAGAAAGCAATAATTTGACATAAGATTGTATATTTCGCTTTTAATCATCGTCAAAAAGGCTGTTGGCACATCTTCCTTATCCCTTTTTAACATATTTTCTATGCGATTTTCTACTTTTGAGACCAATTTCATATTAAACTTTTCTCCTTATAGCACGCTTAAAAAAGCCTACAAAGCCCTTATATTTTTGCGTACAATCATATAATTTTTTGCTTTCACCCAAAATGTGCTTTGCTAAAAGGTTGAAAGCAATAAACGACTCACACGAGTTGTTGACAAACCTTCCAACCGATAAAAATGTAGTTATACTATCATCTTCTGGAATTATGCCTGATAGGTCGGCCGACAAAATTTGGCTAATTTTTTTAGCGTCAATCATTTCTTTGTCAACAACCATATCCCCGCGCACACGATTTACGACAAGAGAATAATTGCTAATGTTATATGACCCAAGTAGCATCAAAACCTTATCCGCATCGCGCAAACTAGAAAGGTGTGGAGTCACAACAACAAGTGCTTCGTCCGCACCAAAAACCGCTCGCGAAAAAGGTTCGTCTATTCCAGCAGGACAATCTATTAAAATAAAATCAAAAAAATCACTAAGGCTATCAACAACTAATTTTACGCTCTCTTTTGTAACCTTTGATTTGTTATATGAGTGTGCAGACGGCATTATGTAAAGGTTGGGAAAATTTAAGTCTTGCACAAGCGCTTGCCTTACTCGACATTTCCCTTCTATAACATCAACTATGTCATATACAATTTTATTTTCAATTCCAGTCACGACATCAAGATTGTTTAGACCTAAGTCGACATCGACAAGAACGACTCGGCGGTTCAGTCTAGCAAGTGCAACACCTAAATTTGCACAAATTGTCGTTTTGCCCACTCCGCCCTTTCCACTTGTTATAACAATTTTTCTTGCCATAATTTTACTCCTAAAAAGAGTATACAAAGTGCGTAAAAAAATGTAAAACACAAGTGTGTTTTATTCTGTATTTTCGACAAAATTGGTTATTTTTTGCGCGTTTAGATGTCACGCGGGCGACCGCTAGATGACTTTTACCATCTCGCGACCGCCCGCTCTTTAGTTCTCGACCTACGAAAGATTTTAAAGACTTAACCAATTTTTTTAGTCCATAAACTTTAAAAATAAAAACAAAAAGGAACATCAAATTTTATACGACATCCCTTATTTATCTTTTTTTATTCAACATTGCAAAACCTATTTTAATCAAGCCATAAAAATTTAGTTATCTTCAACAACCTTTTGAAGAAGATTTGGATTAGAAAACAATTTTTCACTACCCAAAACACCCGCGAATTCAGGATTATCAAGTTGAAAAACAGTCATTTTAAGCGCTTTTTTGAAAAAATTTTCAAGCCCAGTTATTTGCGACCCGCCACCAAAAAAGACTATGCCATCGTTTTTGACATCAAGCGCAATTTCACTACTGCATTCGCCAAAAAATCCGTTGATTGCTTGCACAATTTTAAGGTAACCTTCGTAAATTGGTCGCATAATATCTTTTGCACTGATAATGGTCGAAATTTTATTTTTTGTGTTTTCGTCCTCAACTAAAACTTCCATATTACTTTTATCTGTTTCGTATAAGCTCCCCACTTCGCGTTTTAACTTCCCCGCCACTTGCATAGATAATAGGTAGCCTTTTGTGCTGTGAAGATAGTCAACAATGGCTTCGTCAATTAGATTTCCACCGACATTCAAAGTGCAACCACTTATAAGCCTTCCGCCCATAACAATTCCGATTTCTGTTTTGCTTCCACCAAGATCAACAAGCATAGACGCTTTGTTATTAAGTAAAAATGGTGCGTCAACAAAACTTGCACTTACAATGTTATAGACAAAATTTATTTTAGCAAATCCAATTGCATAAAAAACTTTTTTGTAGTCCTCGTACTCACTTTCGTTTAACCCAATAGGCAAACAAACAATAATTTTTATTGCTGGTTTGACGAGTTTATATTTGACAACTTTATTCAAAAAATACATCAAAATGCGTTCAGTCAATTCTACATTTTTTATAACACCTTCGACAATTGAATGCACAACAACTTCGTCATCTCCCGTTTTCCCCCACATTTTTTCCGCTTCGAGACCTATTTTTGAGACTTTTAAAGTTTTTGCACTCGGTTCGATTATTGCAATAGTTGGTTCACGCAAAACAACCCCTGTGTGTTTTTTATAAATAGTGGTATAATTGCTTCCCATATCAATGCATAGTTCGTAATTGGCCATAGTTTTTCCCTTTCTTGTAATATTTTAGCAAAAAAAGTCGTAAAAACACAAACAATTTTATAACTTTTTAAAATTACAAACAAAAAACTTTCATTTTTATTTGTAAAAACTATAAGAAACAACGTTCCTCTTTTACACAAACAAAAAATAGGTCTAAAAATTAAACCTATTTTTGTATTTTTTAAAATTTATACATATTTTTGATTTTGGTAAAGCACCTAAATCTAAAAACCGTAATATTTTACAAAACTTCTAATGTCTTTTTGTACACCTTTTTGAAATCATTTGCGACTTTGAGTGCTTCACGGATTTCAATATCAGCATTCATTGTAACAATTGTTTTCATAATAACTGAATCGCCTAAAATGTCACAACTGATATCTTGGACAACACTTCTCTTTGTTTTGTCAAGAGCCGACGCAAGGCGCACTATAATAGCAAGTTTGCGCATCGCTTCAAGGTCCTCTTCTTCAAACAAATCCTTGTATCTAATCCATTCGGTCAAATTAAAATCATTCGGATTTTGGCAACTCGCAATAAAACTAGCAAGTGCAATTTCTCTATGCGAAACGCCACAAATATCGGAGTTTAAAATTATATTAAAACTATTTTTTTCGTTCCCATAAAACTGAATTCTACGCCCAACATCGTGCATTGTTGACGCAATTCGAAGAATTTTTACATAACTTCTTGGCAATTTATGAAGAACTTTTAATTGTCTAAATAGCAAAAGCGCCAAATCAGCGACTTGCTTTCTATTATCATTTTCTTTATGGTTTAAAATTGCGCTGTTATCAAGCGTAAAACCAACAAGGTCTGTAACAGGCTTTTCGTTTGTCGATGGGTTAACAATGCTAAAAAGTCTCCCTTCTTTTGCGCCCTTACTTGAAATGACACAATCGGCAAAATTACCAACTTCCATAAGAGCTTTAATCATACACGCGCCTGTTGCAAAAATGTCCGCTCTATCGTTTGAAACGCCCTTAATCTTCTTAGTTTTGTCAATGTCAAGTGTCGTAATAAGGTTATAAACACTGTCCATATTTTCTTTTGTAAAGACATATCCGTGAACCAAATCAACTGGATATTTTCTAATTTTTTTCGACAAACTGCCAACATTCAAAAAAGCGTTCCCCGTGCCAATGAGTGAAAACTCTTCCGTCATTTCTTTTAGCCACTCAATTGAATCAAGTTCTTTTTTGTATCTTTCAACAATTTTTTCACAAGCCGTTTTGACATCTTTTTCGTTATCAAACGCTTCCGCCATTTGATATGTCCCACAATGAAGAACAATTTGATTTAAAATGTTTCTTCTATTATACTCAACAATTCTCGTGCAAGCCCCGCCAATGTAAACAGCAATACCTTTTGGGACATCAATCGAATTAACAATTCCGCCATAGAGCGATGAAAGTTCTTCATCTTCGCTCAAAATCTTAACTTTAAGACCAACTGAATTGTACACTTCGTCTACAAAACTGCGATAATTTTTGAGATTTTTAAGCGAGTTTGATCCGTAGACAACAATATTGCCTATTTTTTCAACTTCACATATAATTTTGTACATTTTGATGACATTAAGTGCTTCTTGCGACCTTGCAAGCCTAAGTAGACCTTCTCCCGAATAATCTTCAATTATCTTAACTTGCTCACTATAATCGTCGATAACTGAATAGTTGCCGTTTTCGTTGTACTCGACGACAAGCATATCAATTCTTGTGCTCTTTATGTCAATTATTGCAATCTTTTCCAAAATAAAACTCCCTTTCATAGTAGACTTTTAATGAGGCGACTTATCTATCTTGCTCCCCCAAAATTAGTCCTCAATCTTAATAGCACCGACTGGACAAATCCCTTCACAAGTATGGCACTTAATGCAAATTGATTTGTCAATTTGAGACTTTCCGTCTACCATTTTTATTGCTCCGACTGGGCAAACGCCTTCACACGCGCCACAACCGATACATTTTTCTTTATCAACCATTTTTGCCTCCGATTTTCAGGAAAATAACGAAAGGAATTTGTCCCCCATTATTTTGCCTTTTCTTTTATACATAATAGATATTACACGAGTTTTCAAAAAAAGTAAAGACTTTTATTTAATTTTTGCTCCTAGTCTAAAAATATTGCCAAAAATCAAAAGGAAAAGCCTCATGAGAGACTTATAAAGTTATTTTTTATTTAGTTTTTTCTCTTTTATGTTTTATTTTGCAAAATCCATTTTATACAGTCAAAAACTTGAAATACTAGACTTTATATCCTTTTAAGTTTGCTAAAAATTTTTAATAATCTACTTTTTGTATTTTACAATAAAAGAAATTGTTTCTACAACTGCAATAATGGACAAAAAAACGCCAAAAAGAATTTTAAGTAGCGCACTATCAATGTCTTTAACCAGTAGCGACGTACAAATCGCGCAAATTACACCAAAAAAGGAAAAAGCAAGAGCCTCAAAAACCTTTGTCAGTCCATTTTTTATATTGAAAATAAGAATAAAAAACGCCATTATGACAAATGAAAAAATGTTTATTATTTGTGCACTTTTTTGCCAAACACCTATAAGAGATAAGAGCGGAATTAAAACAGTTCCGCCACCAAGCCCCATCGCGCCAAGCACGCCAGACAACAATCCAAAAAGTATAAACAATGCAAACATTTTTGATTTCCTTTTTAGGTTCGACTTTTAAATAAACGACTTTACGGCACTTAAAACTAGTACCAAAATATACAAGATATTTAGCGTTTTATCACTTAGTTTTCCAAGAAGTTTTGCGCCAATTAGTCCCCCAATAAGTGCGCCCAAAGTTACAAAAATAAGGCGTGAGACTTCAAAATGCAAAGTCGTCAAATAAATTATTAAAGTTGGAATACTAATAATCGACATAACAAGAACGGCAGTCGCGTGTGCTTGTTTTTCGGGAAGTCCTAGGAGTTTTTTAAATATTGGAATACACAATATTCCGCCACCGCCCCCAAAAATTCCGTTTATTGCTCCAACAACGCCTGAAAGTATAAAAAAAATTATAAGTTTCGTTTTTGGTCTCATATTTTTATTATGGGTAACTTTTAAGACATTTATTTGTAAAATCAAAAGTTTTTATTTGCATAATCGACTAAAACTAACTTTTGTTATAAAAACATTTTTAATAAACTTCTCCCTATTTTTTTAATCAATTTTTACAAAAAACGAAAGTTCGACTATATATAGGTTAATATAATTACTAGATAAAGTAATAATAATGTATAAAAAAACGCGTTTTTAGGTAAAATTTAATTGCAATTATAAAAGAATTATTATATAATGCAATAGTTAAGTGTTTTTGACATTTAGTTTTAAAACTGTTTTGACTTCAAAAACAATATTTTTTGATAGTCAAGCACTAATTTTGAGCTTTTTTTAAAAAAATTCGTTTTGGCACAAAATTGGGCAGTTTTAGGGCTAAATTTCACCACTTTTATTCTTGCAAACATTAAAGGAACTAAAAATGAAGAAAAAAACAAGTTTTATAAAAAGATTTTTATTGTCTACAACTCTTGTGCTCGCACTCGCATTTTCTAGCGGAGTCGCCCTTTTTAAGTCGATTTATATGGGGCTTTCTCCTGCTTTTGCGTACAGCAAGGACAGTTCAACAAAGTTCGACAATAGCGACTTTACAAGTACGACAAGCAACTCAAAAGGTATTCCTTACACCGCCAACAAATGGACAGTGAGTGGCGACGCACATGTTAACAAAGGGGTCATTAAAGTTGATGAGACTTCTTTTAAAAGTCTTAACTATGGCTTGACGGACAACCCTTCGCGTGACAACAGCATAAGTGGAACAGACTACAATATTCTTATGTTCTACTCCAAGTCAACAGCGGGTAAAGCGGAAGCAAAAAGTAGTGAAATCACTTTGTCAAAGGCTTCTTTTTATAAAATTTCCGTCCTAGCTAAGACTGACGAAGGCGCTCTTGGCAGTATCACAGGCACTTTTGGGAGCAAAACAGTCGATTTTACCAACATAAGCACCGAGGTTGAAGGCGTTTCATATTGGAGAACATATAATTTCTATGTTGCAACCGACGATTTTGAAACAGCAAAAGCGTCTCTTACTTTGCGCTATGGGTCAAGTTCTAACGTTGAAGGAAAGACGACTGGCGCGGTCTTTTTTGATAATATTATAGTAACCGAAATCGATGAAAATCTTTTCAGTCAAGCAACAAACGATATTTATAACAAAGTTCTTTCTTCCCTTAAAAGAAGTACTTTAACAAGTTTTACCAATAGCGATTTTGAATCGGCACTTTCAAATGGTTTTGAAAGAAAAGACACAAACGGCACAAATACTGTTGATGTTTTGCCAACTGCATCAATCAACCAGCTTATTAAAGATAATTTTGACAACAATACAACTAATATCGCTATGACCAATGCGTCAGGCAACACCTCTTCCCTTCTTCTTTTAAACACTGAGAGCGAAACTAAAAAGGTTTCTACAAAAGAAGATAACACGCTTAAAATTAAACAATTTGGACTTTACAAATTAACCGTTCTCTACAAAACGGGCGACCTTAGCGGAACAGGCCTTAACATTAAAATTTACGACAAAGACGACGCGGACACATATAAAGCGGAGCAAACAAACCTTACAAACTCTGATAAACTTTCAAATTATAACGAATTTTCACTTGCAACATTCTATATTAAAGGTTCTGCAGAAGGCGACAAAGAAGTTTATATGGATATAAGCCTTGGCGAAGGAAAAGGCTGGGCAATCGTTGACGACATTAAGTTGTTCCCTATTGTGACAAGCGAATATAGTTCAACAAACGCACTCGATTACACTTCAAGTCTTACAAAAGACAGCAATTTTAGTAACGGCGAATTCAATTTTGTAAATATTGATTCTCAAGAACAAAGTAACGGCGATATCTACCCTGCAACGCCTTCCAATTGGACACTTGTTGGCGATAACAGCGTGAAAAGCGGTATTATAAGACTTGACCCAGAAGTTTTTAATACGGACAGAGCATCTTACGGCTACCCAACAAATCCAGGTTTTGACAAGGCGTATTTCTCTGAACTTACTAACAACGCGCACAACTATTATGAAAATGTCCTTATGTTAAGAAACGCGTCTAACGACGAAGTTTACTACAAAAGTTCTTCAATGACTTTAAGTGCAAACACCTTATCATCATCTTCTTACACAAAAATCAGCGTAAGTGTTAAGGCGGTTGACGGAATTGCCTTCCTTAGACTCGTTGATGGAAACAGCAATTTGCTTGGCAGTATCGAAAACATCTCAACTTCTTCATCTTCCCTAACAAACGGCTGGAAGAGATTTAATATCTATGTTTATAATGGAATTACCGAACAAAAACTTGAACTTCAACTTGGCTCATACGGAAATAGTGACTTTGTTTTCTTTGATAATGTTGATGTCGACACCTCAATAAAAGATAAGCCAGAAAATAACGTATTAAACGCGGACGGAACAATTTTTGTCAACATGACAACAAATAGCTTCGAAAATAAAACAGGATTTAGTGGGCACAAAAAACAAACAACAAATTACAAGTTCTCATATGTCCAAAATGTTGAAACAAGACCAGAAGCGTCCGACCAATATATACTAAAAATAACCAATGCCCCAGCAACATATCAAACACTTATTTCAGACTACACCTATACCCTAACCGAAGGCAAGTATTATGAATTTTCAGTTTGGGTTAAAACCGATTTTGATAGTGTAAACAACTCGGGAACCTATGGTGCTAACATCGAAATCGCAACTCTTGACAATGACAAAAATGTAATTGAAAATGACGAAAATGCTAATAAATTCGTAAATATTAACACAAACACCCTTGAAAATAAAGGTTGGGTTAAATACTCTATTTATGTTCTCGCAAGAAGCACGCAAAATGTTAAAATTTGTCTTGGAGTCGGAACAGCTGAAAACCCAGTTTATGGCGATGCGTATTTCGACGACTTAACAGTTCAAGAAATTAACAAATCAGACTACCCTGCAAGTTCAACAGACACAACGATTGTTTCCGAAGTCATTGAGTCAACAACTGATGATGATACAAATGACAGCGACGATGTAAAAACTGAGAGCGCAGACATCAATGTTTGGCTACTTATTTCTTCAATCTTACTTGTTATTTCATTGATTTTAGCTATTATTGGTTATTCAATTAGAAGAATCCCTAAAAAGAAAAAAGAAGTCAAAGTTGACAAAAAGAAATACGACAAAGAAAAAGACCAAGTTGACGAAGATTTAATCAAGAAAAATGTTAAAGCACAAAAAGATGAAAATCTTACTAAACTCAATGCTGAAATCGATGATTTGCAAAAACAATATGACGAATTAAAAGCGGAATACGAAGAAAAAACAAAAGACAATGATACTGTCGACCAAAAAATGTATGCAAGTTATACGAAAAAAGCAAACTCTTTGATTGAAAGAATTGATTATCTAAAATCCGCAGTTACCTACCTTAACGACCCAGTAAACACAAGAACTATGGAGAAAAAAGAAATCAATAAGAGTAAAAAAGAACTTGAACAAAAGAACCTTGAACTTAACTTAACAACATCGGTTGAAGATGTCCAAGAAGAAGAGCAAAAGATTGAAAAGAAAAAGAAGAAAAAACTTCAAAAATTTAATTAGTTATTAAAGGCATATCGTAAATGATATGCCTTTTTTTTATAAATTTTGTCAAAAAAACATCAAAATATATTAACAACTGTATACAATCAATCTAATTGTTTATTTAAGCCAAAGAATTTACTCACGACTATTTACTTAATAGTATTTATATTCACAATAGACGCATGCCTGCATAAAAAAGAATTGATTTGAAGAAATAGAGAAATGCCTAAAAGTTTCTTACAAACACAAAAAAATCGTGTTTTTACGCGATTTTTTATACGAATAAAATAGTTAAAAAATTATTTAATATTTTTATAATAACTTCTTCTACGCTTATGTTGTATGTGGTCAAAGACCTCCCATTGCGATTGAATTCTGTTATTATATTCAAGCATCAAATTTGTCTCCGCATATTCGATGTTATGTTCAATCATTCCCTCAATTAGGTAGGACAAAATCAATGTATTTATGCCCTTATTTTGATATTCAGGTCTAATTGCAATAAGTCCAAGGTCAATGCTTTTAGGTGATTTTATTTGGCTTAAAATTCTAAAAATTCCAAATGGGAGCAACTTCCCCTTGCTTTTATTAACCGATTCCGAAAGAGATGGGAACGCAAGCCCGAATGCAATGAGCTTATCATTCTTATCAACTACGCCGACCAAGAAATCCTTATTTAGAATTAGTCCAAATTGCGAAATAAGAGAGTCTTTCATCTTATCCGAAAATGGAACAACGCCATAAAGATTTGAATACGCTTCGTCAAGCACTTCAAAGAAATCGTCTTTGTATCTCTTAATAAATTCTTTTACACTTTTTGGTTTGTAAAGTTTGACTTGATAGCGCCTTTCAACCACTCTCGCGACCCTATCTATGCGCTCGTTTGTTTCCTTTGGCGCAAAAATGCGGTACTCGACCCAATCGACTTCCTTTTGAAAACCATATTTTTCAATAAGGTCAGCATAATATGGATAGTTATATTGCTCTTCGAAAGTTGACATATGGTCGAACCCCTCAATAAGCAAGCCTTCCCTATCAAGGTCATTATAGCCCATAGGGCCATGGATTATTTCCATCCCCATTCCTTTTGCCCAGTCTTCAACAGCCTTAAAAAGTGCATTTGAAACTTCTTCATCGTTTATGCAGTCAAATCTCGAAAAACGGACTCTTTTTTCCCCAGTTTTTTCATTATAAAGGCGTTGAATAATTCCCGCAATTCGTCCGACAACTTTTCCGTCTTTATATGCAAGAAAGCACTTTGTGTCGCAATCGTCATAAGACTCATTTTTCTTTTGGTTAAACTTATTCTTTTCGTCGATATTCAAAAAAGGAACAAAGTGAGGGTTGTCCTTATACAATTTGTGTGGATAATTGACAAATTTTTTTATATCGCCCTTTGTCACAACTTCTTTAATTTCAACCATTTTATCCCCCTAGTATGTATAAATGTGGAAAGGCTTAGATTTTCAATTTAGAAAGAAATTTGTATAAATAAGCTTTTTAAAGCCCAATTTAGCACGCGCACTATTTTAAAAAAAAGTTAACCTCGTAAAATTCTTTCTATATAAAGACCTACTTCCAAACAATTTTACTATAATTACTTTTTAAGTATATATTTTTTAACCAATTTTTGCAACTATATTAAGTAACTTTTTGTAATTAAACAGTTTCCTATTTTAGGCTTAAAAAAGATAAAATAAAATCTCACTTTTTGTCCTAGGCGTAGAAATTATACATTTTATGATTATTTTAAAGACTTCATTTAAAATTTTATAAACAAAAAAATGCTTTTATATAAAATAGCATTTCTTTTTACAATCAAATAAAAAGTTGTTGACCAATAAAGATTTTATCTATTTTGTTGGTTGATTTGATATAATCAACACTAACACCATATTTTTTTGCGATACCATCCAAATTTTCAAGTGGTAATACAATATGTATTTTTTTGTTTAAATTTAAAGCAAACACCCTATCTCCGACCTTTAAATTGTCACTTTCTGCAACACAAAAATTCTCATTAAGTTGATATTCTCTACAAAACTCCTTTAACGTTTTTTCATTTTTAATTAGAAACACTTGATAATTCAAATTTTTAATTTGTTCCATATTTCCCCTTCAAAAACATATCTCCCGCAATTTTTATCAATACTAAAGTCGCCGAAAATGATTTTTATCATTTTTTGTCGTAAAAAGAAAAATTATGCCATAAGTATATATATGCACATTTGTGTAAGAATGTTTCACAATAAAAAGAGGTGAAAATTTGAAAAAACTCGCAAAAGCACTTATGGTTCTTACATCCTTTTCCGTTTTGACACGCTTTTTGGGCTTCTTTTTTAGGATATTTTTGTCGCGTCTCGTTGGCGCAGAAGGGCTTGGAGTCTATCAAATTTCATTTTCCATTTTTATGGTTTTAGAAACATTTATTTCTAGCGGGCTTCCACTCGTTGTTAGCAAGCAGACCGCCATTTTTACCGAAAAAAATGACAAAAAGAGCGAGTTTGGAACTATTACTGCATCCTTAATTTTAGGCGTTGTAACTTCAATCATAATTTGCTTAGTTGTTCTTTTTTTTAACAAACTTTTTTCAACTCTTTTTACAGACACCAGATGTCTTGTTATTCTCTTTATATTGCTCCCTTCTCTTGTATTTTCAAGTATTTATTCAATGTTACGTGGCAATCTTTGGGGACATAAAAAATATTTCTTCGTATCTCTTACGGAATTTATCGAGCAAGTAATAAGAACAGTTTTGACCGTTTTATTTTTGGGCGTTCTTAGTTTTTCGCTTGAAAAGGTTTTCTTGGCAAGCATTGCTTATGTCTTTTCTTGCGTTTTATCTAGCGTTGTTGTTTTTGTTCTGTTTAGGAAATCAGGTGGAAGATTTGCCAATCCAAAAGGTTACTACAAATCCACAATAAAAACATCTCTTCCGATAACACTTGTTCGAGTTGTTTCAAGCCTTCTTATGCCAATGATTTCAATAATTATTCCATACAAACTCGTCTCAATCGGTTACACAAACGAACAGGCTCTCGCAATTTTTGGCGTCGCACTAGGAATGACTTTTCCTCTTCTTTATATCCCGTCAACACTCATTAGCTCGCTTTCAATGACAATAATTCCAGAACTTTCATCCGCAGTGTATACTCAAAACTTTGATGAAGTAAAGAATAAGGTCAATTTTTCCATAAAATTTGCTATTTTTGTCTCTTTTATCTTCATTCCGCTCTTTTTTGCGCTCGGAAGCCCTATCGGACTCTTCTTTTATAACAATCTTGACTCGGGCTACTATTTAAGTTATTCGTGCTTTCTCATTGTCCCAATCTGTTTAAGTGGCGTAACAACTTCTTGTCTAAACGCACTCAATCTCGAAACACGAAGCTTTATAAACTACCTAATCGGCGCAATCCTTTTAATCATTTGTATTGTCTTTTTTACAGCCTACCTTGGCGTTTTGTCTCTTGTTTGGGGGATGGCCCTTTGCCTAGGCGTCGCGAGCATCTTAAACATACTTATGCTTGGCAAAAAACTTGGTTCAAACTTTTTCAACATAAAATATCTTTTGTGCGCTATAATTTCCAGCTTACCAAGTATGTTTATCTCAAAATGGACTTTTATGCTGGTTTACTCACGGATTCCACTTTTCTTCTCGCTTGCGATCTCTTGCATTTTAGGAACGACTTTTTATCTCGCGTTTTGTTTGATTTTCGATATGTATGATTTGTCTTTTTTAAAAATCAACAAAAAACAAAAAGGAAAAAACAAAATTTTAAACATAAAGTAGTGTTATACAAAGATTTTTTAATTTTCACGCCCACTTTAAGTAAAAATCAAATCAAAAGTTTGATACAAAACAAAAAAGCAAGCCAATTTTAAAGAAAATCCCGTGAAAGACTCTTCAATCTTAACTTGCTTTATTTTTATCTGCCTTTTCGCATAAAATGCGCAAAATTGGCAATAACATATTTATGTTAACATTAGTTTTAAGGTCTATTATTATATTTTGTATTGTTCTCGTCGCAGTCCGACTTATGGGAAAGAGACAAATTGGCGATATGCAGCCTTTCGAGCTCGTTGTCACACTAATCATTGCCGACCTTGCGTGCATTCCAATGTCAGATGTGTCTATTCCAATTGTTTTTGGTATTGTTCCACTTTTAACACTCGTCGTTTTGCACCATTTTTTCACTTGGGCGAACAGAAAAAGTGTTCTCGTTAGGAAAATTCTTAACGGCAAACCCGTAATAGTGATTGATGAAAAAGGAATAAATTACGAAGCACTTAAAAGCCTCAATATGACCATAAACGACTTAACCGAAGGGCTCCGTGTTGCAAATTGTTTTGATTTAAGCACTGTTGCATACGCAATTGTCGAAACTAACGGCAACATTAGTGTTCTTTTAAAGTCTGGCGCTAGCCCTGTAACCAATGACGATATGAAAGTTGATGTCGACGAAAGCGTTTTGAATGTTGTTCTCATAAACGACGGCAAAATTATTGACGAAAATTTAAAAACATTCAACTTGGACAAAACATTTATTGACAATGTTCTTTCTAAACAAAAAGTTAAAAATCTAAAAGATGTTTTAATTTTTACCATAAATTCGCTCGGTCAAGGCTTTTTTCAAGAAAAGAACAAACAATGCCAATCCTTTCAAGTGGAGGTTAAAAACAAGTGAAAAGGACAATATCCGTTATTGTAATTATTGCTATTATAGCACTCATTTGTGTCCTTGAAGAACTCGCAGTGGGTCGGGTTTCAAGCGGTTTAAACGATAATTCAAAAAAATTATACGCACAATTTCTTGCTAACAAATCAAATATCAGCGTGTCAAATGTCAAGAAAGAATATGACAATTTAGACGATTTTTGGGAAGTCGAAAAGCATAAATTGTGTTACCTAACAAACTATGACAAAATTAGAAATGTTGACGAGGGTATGGCGCGCCTTAAATATGCTATTGAAAACAACGACTATTCCCTTGCCATTGACAACATCTCTATTATTATGTCATATGGCGATTTTTTGCACTTTTTTATGGGCTTTAATATAAACAACTTGTTTTAATTTCCACTTCGTAAGTTTCTGCAACAGTTTTCTTTACTTTATTGTTTAGCGCAAAAAATCCTTTTATTACCCCATAGTACGCCGAAACAAGCAAGCAGTAATAAACGATAAGTACAAGCGCGTTAAGTGACATATTTTTAAACACCAGCAAAAATTCAGGTTTGACAATGTAGTAGATGAAAGTTATACCTTCTCCAACAAAGCCATAAAACACGAGACTCCAACAAATTATTGCAAGTGTTGTTATCCATATTTTAGGTTGTTCTTTTTTATCAAATTTGTAATTTTTAAAAAGATACAACCCCGAAACAAGCAAATATCCGTGGAACAAGCATCCTGTTAAATAGGCTTTTAAAGTAAAAACATTTTGAAGAGTAAATCCCGCGACCATATAAAAGCCAAAAAAAACAACTCCAGCAAGTATTCCTAGTAGCGAACTCACACAATACATTCCCTTTATTCTAAAAATAAGAGTTGCAAACATAATAAAATACGAAATTGTACTAATTTCAATTGGGATAGACACAATTCCTATTATATTTTGGTACAAGATGTAGGAAAATTTCCAAACAAAGAGTAAAACGCTTACAATTCTCATAATAAGTTCTTTCTTAGAACATTTTTGAAGCAACACGCTTAGCCCTATCATTAACACGAAACAACCTACCGAAATCAAATTAAACATTTTTCCTTCGTCTCCTTTTAATTTTTTTTCTTTTTTATAATAACTATTATACAATATTTAGTAGTTCCCCCAAAAATATGTTGCTTAACAGCAACACATTTTTAGGGATAAAAAAGCACGGATATTGCAAATCCGCACTTCTCTATTCGTTCAAATATTTATCAATAAAACAATTATATTAACTATGTTAAACACTAAAACTTTTATTAAAAACGACTAAACATACAAAAGCAGTATTATAAGTACTTCTATCCCAAAGATGAAAAGCAAGCAGTAAAACAACTTTGACCTAAAAAGCTTTCTAAAAAAGCCATTCCCTTGTGTCTTTCTTTCTGCATTTTTAAAATATTTTTTTGACATTACTTGGTTGTAATTTTCGCCCGAAGGAGTTTTAGGTGAACGCTTTTCGTTTCGTGCGTTAAACCGCAAGTCATAGTCACGCCTTTTTTCTGGGTCTTTTAAGGTTGAATACGCCTCTGTAAGAGTTGCAGTATACTTTTCCGCATATTCCTTATCGCCCTCATAAACATCAGGATGATATTTTGACACGAGACCTATAAAAGCCAGTTTTATTTCCCTTTCAGTTGCATTTGGCTTTATTTTTAATATTTCGTAATAGTTATCCACAATTTAATTATATCTTTTTTTGTCAAATTTTGCAATTGAATGGCAACAATTTATAATAAAATAGGTTTTATTATGAATTTTTTACAAATTGAAAAATTTATCATAAATGAATTTACTAGCAAAAGCGCCTATATGCCATTATACAATGCATTTTTAAATGCCCGCACATGCAATAAAATTTTAAGTCTATAACGTTAAATATTTTTTGATATCATAGCTCTACACTAAAACTTTCCTATGTAATTTTGATTACCCTAAAAAAGTTTGTTGGATACTACAAAGAAAAATAAGAAGCAAAACGCACCTTACTTTTACTATTATTTTAAACATTTAAAATCTTTTTAAGAAAAATTCCCGTTTTACTTTCTTTACATTTTGCAATTTGTTCTGGAGTTCCTTTTGCAACAAGTTCGCCCCCGCGATCGCCACCATTTGGTCCAAGGTCGATAATATAATCAGCAACTTTTATTACATCGAGATTGTGTTCTATAACAACAACAGAATTATTTTTTTCGACCAATTTTTTGAGAATTTTCACAAGATTATTGATATCGTACGAGTGAAGCCCAGTCGTTGGTTCATCCAAAATGTAGAGAGTTTTTCCAGTGTCGCGTTTGCAAAGTTCACTAGCAAGTTTAACTCTTTGCGCTTCCCCACCACTTAAAGTTGTTGCACTTTGTCCAAGTTTTATATAGCCGAGTCCCACATCATAAAGCGCTTGAACCTTATTTTTAATAGAAGGGATACTTTCAAAAAAAGTTAAAGCATCTTCAACTGTCATATTAAGAACATCGCTAATATTTTTACCCTTATATTTTACTTGCAAGGTCTCTTTGTTGTATCTCTTGCCTTTGCATTCTGGGCATGGAACATGTACATCTGGCAAAAAATACATCTCAATTTTTTTCTCGCCGTCGCCTTCGCACGCTTCGCATCTTCCGCCTTTGACATTAAAACTAAAACGCCCGCTTGTGTATCCGCGCTCCTTTGCGTCTTTGGTCGAAGCAAAAAGCTCCCTTATAAGTGTAAAAAGCCCAATGTATGTCGCGGGATTACTTCGTGGAGTTTTCCCAATAGGAGATTGGTCGATGTTGATGACCTTGTCAATCTTTTCCGTACCCGAAATAGATTTATATTTTCCTTCAGTTAAAGTCGTTTTCATAACCAAATTTGACACTGCTGGATATAAAACTTCGTTGATAAGACTACTTTTCCCGCTCCCTGACAATCCAGTAACCACGGTCAATACATTCAAAGGTATGTCTACAGTCAAATTTTTCAAATTATTTTGTTTTGCGCCCTTGATTTTAATAAAATCGGTTGGTTTGCGCCTTGTTTTTGGTATTTCAATTGATAATTCGCCAGAAAGAAATTTTCCAGTAAGCGAATCCTTACTTCTCATAATATCTTGGACTGTTCCCTGTGCAACGACATTTCCGCCCCTTACTCCCGCAAATTTTCCAATATCAACAATATAATCGGCAGAACGAATTGTATCTTCGTCATGTTCGACGATTATAAGTGTATTACCTAAATCGCGAAGTTTTTTGAGTGAGTTTAACAATTTTTCGTTATCATACTGGTGCAATCCTATACTAGGCTCGTCCAAAATATACAAGACGCCAACAAGTCCGCTCCCAATTTGGGTCGCGAGCCTAATTCTTTGCGCTTCGCCCCCGCTTAATGTTCTTGACATTCTACTTAAAGTCAAATAGTCTAGCCCAACATCACAAAGAAAATTAAGTCTAGCCATAATTTCCTTTAAAATAGGTTGAGCTATCGTCTTTTCGCTTTCTTTAAAAGTTAACTTATTGAAAAAATCAAGCAAATCGCTCGCGCTCATATCGGTAAGTTCAACAATGTTTTTGCGTCCAACATATATGGAGAGTGCCTTTTCGTTAAGCCTTTTGCCGTGGCAACAAGTACACTCCTTTTCACGCATAAGTTTTGAAATCTCTTGTTTTGCATATTCCGACTTCGATTCTCTAAAACGCCTTCTTAAATTTGGAATAATACCTTCATAACTTCCTTTATATTCGCCCCCCGCCCATTTAGAATATCCGCCGTAATGCAAGTCAAGCTCTTCACCATTGTTTCCATAAAGCAAAATATCCATAACGCGTTTTGGTAAATCTTTTATCGGTTCGTCGAGACTAAAATCGTACTTTTTTGAAAGAGCATTAAGGTACATATCGCTAATATTTGACACTTCCATCGTCCAAGTCGAAATGCGCATTCCGCCTTGTCTGAGCGTTTTTTCCTTGTCTTTTATAATCAAGTTTTCATCAATATCGGTTGTAAATCCAAGTCCAGAACACATTTCGCACGCACCAAAGGGGCTATTAAAACTAAATAATCTAGGCGAAATTTCTTCAAAACTAAACCCACAAGTGTCGCAAGCGTACGAGTTGTTATACATATAGTCGGTTCCGTTTATATTTGCAACGACAAGCCCGTTGGAAAGTTTCAAGGCACTTTCAACACTTTGCGTTAAACGGCTCAAATTTTCATTCCTTATTTTCAGCCTATCCACAACAACACTAATGTCGTGCTTCAAATTTTTATCAAGTTTTATGTCCTCACTGAGTTCTTTTATTTCCCCGTCGACTTCAACACGCACATAGCCATCTTTTTTCAAATCATCAAAAAGTTTTTGAAAACTTCCTTTTTCCTGCCTTACAATTGGTGCAACAATTATCACTTTTGAATCGTTTTCAAAAGCCATAATGTTTTCAACAATCGTATCAACACTCATTGTTGAAATCGGTTTTTTACAATTTGGGCAATAAGGAGTTCCAAGACGCGCAAAAAGAAGACGCAAATAATCGTAAATTTCCGTCACCGTTCCAACCGTCGAACGAGGGTTGTGTGAAGTGGTTTTTTGGTCAATTGAAATCGCTGGAGACAAGCCTTCAATACTCTCAACATCAGGTTTACCCATTTGCCCCAAAAACTGACGAGCATAAGATGAAAGGGACTCAATAAAACGCCTTTGACCTTCCGCAAAAATTGTATCAAAAGCAAGCGTCGACTTGCCCGACCCGCTTACGCCACTAAAAACAATCATTTTATTTCTAGGGAGCACAAGACTTATATTTTTTAAATTATTCTCTTTTGCGCCCCTAATTATGATATTTTCTTCCATTTTTTGTCCTTTTTTTTTCAATTTAAAGTTAAAATCTAGCATTTTTTGATATTTTAAAAAAAATTATCAACTTATAAAAAACCTATCACATTGTAACTTTCTTGCTATAAATTTCACATTAAGATAAAAACTAATTATTAAGCATAACCTTTAACTCTGAAATTCTATCCCTAAGTCTAATCGCACTTTCAAAGTCTAGCGACCTTACACAAACTTCCATCATCGATTTTAATCTATCAATCTCTTGCGAAATGTCTTTTCGGCTCATTTTGTCGTCTTTCTTCTCTTGTTTGCTCTTTGAACTAATTTCAAGAACACTTGACAAGCCTTTAATGATGGTTTTTGGAGTAATATTATGTTCCTCGTTATATTTCTGTTGAATTTTTCGTCGTTCGTTTGTTATATCAATAGCATTTTTCATAGAATCGGTCATATTGTCAGCATACATAATAACCTTTGACTCGCTATTTCTCGCCGCCCTTCCAATAGTTTGAATGAGAGCCGTTTCACTCCTAAGGAAGCCTTCTTTATCAGCGTCTAAAATTGCAACTAGCATAACTTCAGGAAGGTCAAGCCCTTCACGAAGAAGGTTAATCCCGACTAAAACATCAAAACTTCCGCTTCTAAGTCCGCGAATAATCTCCAACCTTTCAAGTGCATCAATATCCGAGTGCATATATCTAACTTTTAACTTGTAATCTGTCAAATACTCCGTCAAACTCTCCGCCATTTTTTTTGTAAGAGTCGTAATAAGTACACGTCCATTCTTTTCGATAGTATTTTTTATCTCGTCAATCAAATCATCAACTTGATATTTTGTTGGTCTAACTTCGACAACTGGGTCAAGTAGCCCCGTTGGGCGAATAAGTTGAATAGCAATATTTTCAGCACGCGACATTTCATAACTAGAAGGTGTCGCAGACACATAAACAACTTGATTTATTCTTTCATTAAATTCGTCAAAATTAAGCGGTCTATTATCAAAAGCCGATTGCAAACGAAATCCGTAGTCGACGAGCGCCTTTTTTCGCATCCTATCACCGTTATACATCCCGCGAACTTGTGGCAAAGTGATGTGACTTTCATCAACAAAGAGCAAAAAGTCGTCTTTAAAATAGTCTAACAAAGTGAAAGGCGCTTGTCCTGGTTTTCTTCCGTCAAAATATCTAGAATAATTTTCAATACCGCTACAATATCCAACTTCACGCATCATCTCAATGTCATAACTAACACGCTCTTTAAGTCGTTGCGCTTCAATAAGTTTACCTTGTTTTTCAAATTGTGCGACTTCATTGTCTCTATCTTTTTCAATTTGCTCTATTGCTTTTAAAAGTTCCTCACTTTTAACAGCATAGTGTGTTGCTGGGAAAATCGCCACATGCTTCAAATCACAAATCGCTTTGTTTGAAATGATATCAAACTCATAAATTCTCTCAACAGTATTGTCAAAAAACTCAATTCTAACCGCTTTTTCACCATAATTTGCAGGAAATATGTCTAAAACATCGCCCTTTACTCTAAAAGTTGACCTTTTAAAATCAATATCGTTACGCTCGTATCTAATTTCAATTAGTCGGCTTATAATTTCATTTCTATCATAATCCTCGCCGACACGAATAGATATGCTCATATCGTAATATTCTTGTGGTGCGCCAAGCGCGTAAATACAAGAAACGGATGCAACAACAATAACATTATCGGTTTCAAGTAGTGAGCAAGTCGCTGAGTGGCGAAGCTTATCTATTTCGTCGTTAACAGACGCGTCTTTTTCAATATATGTGTCACTTTTGACAATATACGCTTCTGGTTGATAGTAGTCATAATATGAAACAAAATATTCTACTCTATTATTAGGGAAAAACTCTCTAAACTCGTTGCAAAGTTGCCCCGCAAGAGTTTTGTTATGCGCAAGAACAAGAGTTGGCTTGTTAACTTGCTTAATTATATTCGCCATTGTAAAAGTTTTTCCACTACCAGTGACACCTTGCAAAACTTGTTCTTTAAGCCCCGCATTTATTCCGTCCACTATACTTTTTACCGCTTGGGGTTGGTCGCCACAAAGCGAATAGTCTGAATGTAAGTCGTAAGCCATTTCTTCTCCTTTTAATATTCTAAGCAACATAATTTTAGCACACGTCAATCAAAAGCACAATGTATTTGTTTGCAAAAATCAAAAATTGTATGATTACAAAAATATTTTTCCCTATTACACAATAAATTATTTTAAAATTTATCAAAACGCCAACGCACTTTTGATTATTGTGCAAGTTATTGCAATGAAAAAGACATCCAAGAGAAATCTCAATTAGATGTCTTTTATTTTGTTAAGATAACTTTTCAATCGTTAGTCAGATTTTTTGTCATTCTTTTTGCTTGCTTTTTTGTTCTTTTTTGGAAGAAGTTTAACTCCACGAACAAGGTAAATAATGATACCAGCAAGGATAAGTGCAGAAACAACAATCAAAACTGTTCCAACAATTGTAGCGGTGTCAACTGAACTTGAAGCTTTTGCTTTAACAACAAACTTTCTAGTAATTGTTTGTTTGTTTGTTCCAGTTGCGTCAGTAACCGAGAAAGTCATTGTATACGTTCCCGCTTTTGTAAACTTATAAGTTGTCTTTGTCGTTGTTGTGTCAGATTCAGCATCCAAAATGTTGCCACTTGGGTCTGTGATATAAACATTAACTTTGATATAATCAACATCATCAGCAACGTCAAATCCAATGTTATCTGCAACATACAAGTCTTCACTTGTGTAGTCTTCCGCTTTTCCCTTAATCTTTGCATTCGCATTGAATGTCAATGTGTTGTTTTCACCATCAAGAACAAAGCCATTGTCAAGTTTTGTTTGGAAGGAAGATGTCAAGAAAATTTCAGGTTTAACCGTATCACCAACAGAAATCCTAATAGTTTTGCTTGTAGCACTTAAACCACTATTATCTGTCCCAGAGTAGACAATTTTGTATTCGCCACGGAAACTCTTTCCAAATGGTTTAAATTCAAATGAGTTCCCATTTACAACAAGTCCAAGTGAATTTTTGACTGAACTATCAACCAAATTACCATTAAAGTCATAAACGAATTCGCTTCTTCCGTCATCATCCTTATTTGGAGTTGTAATAGTCATTCTGCCAGTTGCGCCAAAGTCAACAGTGTTAAGCGCATTGTCAGGTTTGACATCTTTAATTGTTGCTCTTGGAATAGAGATTGTAGCAGGAGTTGTCTTTTCTGTATCTTCATACATTGAATCTTCTGAAATTGAAGGAAGTTCAAGTTCGTTAGTAGACTCATTAAATTTGAGTTCTGTACCACTTTCACTCTTAACGCTGACAACAGGTTTCAAAGTATCCTTTACTTCTACTGTAAATTCTCTTGTCGACTTATTATCATTGTTGTCGATTGAAGTAAGAATCAAAGTATATGTTCCAACTCTTGAACCTTCAAATTTAATACGATTGCCTTCTACAAACGCAAGGTTATATTCCTTATCGTCAGTATCTTTACAAACAACAGTATTTGACTTGATTCCCGAATTGTCTTTTACTTCAAATGTGATGTCAAGAGAAGTTCCGAGTTCAACAGTTCTCTTTTCTGTGCTATCAAGGTTAATAACAGGTGGAGTTTTATCTGTAACATGTGCCAAAACAAATGAATAAGCAGTTACGTTGTCGCATTTATCGACAAGTTTGTAGGTGATTGTATAATACTTATCACTATCCGCATTTGTTGGAGTAAACTTAACCCCGCCAAAAGTATATTTGTGTGTGTTGCCTTCTGCGTCTGGAGTTGCAAGTTTTTCAATTACAAGCCCGCCATTTGTTGAGTAATTATAAGATTTTCCGTCCGTGTCAGTGATTTCAACAAGAACTCTTGCGTCACTTGAATTGTCAAGGAAAGTTACCCCGCCAACAGTGTATTCAACATTTTGTTCTGGAATGCCAGTTGTTTCGCTAATTGTATCAATTTTTGGAGCGACGCTATCGTCACTATTCTTAACTGTAATTTCAACTTCACCAAGTCCAATGCCCGCGCCTTCAGTAAATGATGTTGTATATTCAACAGATGAGTCCGCAAAATGGTTAAATGCAAGAGCAACGACCTTAAATGATTTGCCTTCTTTTGCAAGGTCATACAATGTTGATGACCCCATTTCCATAGCCATATCAATGTCAATCTTCGTGATTGCACTTGGAAGCCCACTTGTAAGAAGTTTAACTTCATCGCCTACAACTGCATAGTACTTAACAAGAAGTTTTGTATCAGTTGTATCTTTAACTGTTGGGACTTTAACACTAAACTTTTGTCCTTTACCGACATTGCTTACATTGTTATCACCAAATGTTACAGTTGGTTTTGTTTCTTCCAAACTTTCAGTAACGATATCAAAAGTAAATTCTTTTCTAACTTCCCCGCTAATTGCACTAGCGTCTTGGACAAAGTAAGAAATTGTGTAAGTTCCAGCACCGAAAAGTTTTGAAGAAAGTTCAAGTTCAACATCACAGGAGTTCTTGAAATTCCTAATATCAGTTGCGTTAACCTTTGTATCCGTTTCTGGCTTCTTTGTTCCGTCTAAACTCAAATAGAACGATTGAGAAGCAGTGTCATAGTAATAAAGATATTTGTCGTCGTCAGCATTAACGCCATTAGTTGTTCTAATCTTCAAATCGCCAATGCTGTCTCTTTCACTCTTGACTTCATAGATTTCAACATTCTTTGTACTTTCGCCGTCTTTAAGAACTGCTTTAAAAGTAACAAAATCAGCAATACTATATCTTGTTTCGATATTTCCATCTGTATCAAATGTCTTTCCTGGCATTTCGATATTGCTTGGTTCAGTTGTTTTAGCTGAGTCACTTGTCAAATAGAATGTTCCGCTCTTCTTTTCAGTTTCAGTAGAACTCTTTGTAGAAATAAGTGTGCTTGAATCTGAGCTCAAACTTCTCCAAACTTGCTTAATTCCGCTCTTATCATAAGCCCAAACTGCTGGAAGAGTGATTTTTGTTGTAACGCCGTCTTTAACAAGCAATTTTGAAGGCATTTTGTAAGTTTGGTCATTCATTTCGTCAAGATATTCTTCTTTGCCGAACTTTTCAGCCAAATAACTGCCTGTTATTGCATAGTTATCAAGTTTTGCGTCTGTGACTTTCTTTGTATAGTCCGCTGGAGTTGCAGAATGACCAAAAGCGTCAACAGCATTATAATATAGGTTGTAGAAAGTGCCAACATCGCCTTGTGGTTCAAAGTAGAAGCCTTTTTCATCCTTACCCATTACGACATTGTCAGTAACAGAATAAACCTCGCCAACCTTTTCTTTAATTACATAATAGTAGAAATATGGGAGACTTTCTTCCTTATTATTTGCATTGATTGCAGTAATTTTTGGAAGATAAACCCTTTCTTTATAAGCAAAACTATCAAGCTTACTTGATGGAGTTGCTGTGAGTTCAATTTTATCACTTTCATATTGTGTTGAACCAGAAACAGTGTGAGAATATCTTGCAACTTCTCTTGTCTCTTTTGAAAGGACATAATTTATAATATTTTTGCCGTCGTTAACTTTGAAACTTGGTGCGACAGTGTCATAATTTTTCGTGTCAGTTGTAACTGCACTAAAATCAATTGTTGCGCCACCGATAGTAACATTAAGTTTGTATTCCCCACTAAAAACTTCACCTTCAGCAAGTTTTCTGATTGTGTAAGTCTTATACTTAGCATAAGTGTTGTCTGTTGGGATGCCCTTTATAGAAGAACTCATAACATCGCTCAATTTGACATTTGTAAGTTCTTTGTAATTCACGACATAATTGTCATTCAAAAGGATGTCTTTGTTTTCAACCAACTCGCCATTTTCATCATAAACAAGTGGCAACGCAATATTAAGGCTCTCATTTGCACTATCCCCTGTTTTAAAGGAATAAGGCATAATAATAGAGTCGTTTGTTGCAAGTTTAAGTTCATAACTAACACACGAAACACTAATATAGTAACTGCTTGTCGATGTCCAAATGCCGTCAGCTGACTTTGTGTGAAGTCTAATTTCATATTCGCCCGATGTTTTTGGATTACTCAAAGTAAGAGCAGTCTCTGTAAGAGTAATTTGTGATGCGTCGACGACTTTCATTTCGCCGTCTTCATATTTTGTTAAGCTCGCTCCATATGGATCAATAACTTCAATGAAAAGATTTGCCTTTGTAAGAGCAACATCTGTGCCAGTAGAAGTTTTAGCAGTAACATTTTTTTCTGTCCCGCCAAAATCAATTGTGACGCTATCCTCCATAGAAATTTCAGTTGCAATCTTAGAAACGCTCAAGATATTACCTTGTTTAACAGCGTCGGATGCACCCGTATTTCCGCCGTTAAAAGAACTTGCGCTAGCGCTCCCAACTGAGAAAAGTGACTTTGCAATGTTTGCTATTGCTCCGCCCACATAGGAAAAACACGAAACAACGACCAAAAGTCCAGTAGCAAGTAGTTTTTTAAGTTTAGACATAAAATTTTCTCCCTAATAATTATTTTGTCAATCATAGAAAATGTAGAATTTTGTATATTTGACCGATATTTTAGCAGAAATTATACATTCATGATAAATAATTTTGCCTACTAAAAACGAAAACATTGTACAATATCCCATTTTCTTTGTCAACAAATTATTCGATATTTCCCTTGCCAAAAATTATTTTTTTTATGATTATGGTCAAAAAAAGTGATTTTCCAAATTTTTACAAAATAATTTCGGGCAAAAACAAATATTCAAAACTATTTTTTGATAAAATTTCCAAATTATGTAAAATAATTGAAAATTCCTAAAAAAAGACATTTTTCCCCACAACTTGCACATTTTATATAAAAAAACGAAAAAGCAGTTAAATTAACTACTTTTATATAATGAGTATCTTTTAAAACTCTCTCGCGCGCGCGACATTATATATTTTTAACTAATATAATGTAGGCAGTTAAAAAAAATTATTTTTTTGTCGATGTATCGTATTTTAAATCAAGTCAAAAGCATAAAAAAGAACAAGCGTTTTGTAGACGCCTGCCCTTTTTCTCTTTTTAAGCAATATTAGCAGTTTTGTGTGCCACCACAACCACAGCAAGACAATAAAAGAATGAGTAAGATCAATGTACAGCAGTCACATCCTTGACCCATTCCGCCTCCGCAGTTTCCGCCACAGAGAAGAAGAATCAAGATTAACCAACAGCAGTTGTTATTTGACCCGCATCCACCGCCACAAGAGTTGTTTGCAAAAAAGTTCATTTGTGTCTCCTTTAAAATTTTTTCATTTAGTTTTTTTATTTGACATTCGCCAAATACTTATGTACTTTTGTTTCCTTTGTGTACTTATGATTTTTTCTTTTGCTTCTATTTCATAATACTATTTAATTTTACAAAATGTGATTACTTTTTAAATTTTTTTAAAAAGTCTTTTAAACAAAAATGGCAAGATTTCAATGTGTTATAAATGTTTTTTAAAATAAATGAACAATTGTGCATATTTGAATATAAAAGGATAAATCAAATTGACTGTCATACGGCAAAGCCGTAGCGCGCGGGGACGCAAAAGCGGAACCCACGCGCGCCCTTCCCCCGTTTAGGGCTAAAAGCCCGACGGGGGAAGAAAAAGTGGCGCAAGACCTTAGTCTCGCGCCACTTTTCACGGCTTTGCCCCCTTACTTTTCCATTTCTAGCCCTACTTTAAGTCAAACAACATATTAAATTAAAATTTTTACAAAATAAAACAAATTGCATTTTTACGCCTTATTTATTTTCCGTCTCATCAAAAAGTTTTTTCTCAATTTCGCTCTTTAAGAGTTCAATTCCCTTATTATTTTTTGCGCTTACACAAATTACACCATTTGGCAGTTCAAAAGGTTCTGTCAACCTGTCAATTTTATTGTAAACCAAAATTGTAGGCAAATTACTTGCCCCAATTTCTTTTAAAACATTTTCAACGACTTCAATTTTTTCTTTATAATGCGGATCAGAGATGTCAACAACATGCAAAAGAAGGTCAGCCTCTTTTGTCTCTTCGAGAGTTGCATTAAAAGCTTGAATAAAGGCATGTGGCAACTTGTCAATAAATCCGACAGTATCCACAAGCACAACCTTTTTGTTTTCTCCCAGCCACAAATTACGTGATGTGGTGTCAAGAGTCGCAAAAAGAAGGTCATCAGCATAAATTCCTGCCTTTGTTATTGTATTCATAAGCGTTGACTTTCCCGCATTGGTGTAACCCACAATCGCAACTTGCTTAACTCTATTTTTTCTTCGTTCGCTCTTTTGGAGTTGCCTATTTGTCTTTAACTTTGCAATTTCCTTTTCAAGTTTTACGATATTGTCTTTTATGACACGCTTATCCATTTCAAGTTTAGTTTCGCCAGGTCCACGCATTCCAACACCCCCGCCAAAACGCCCTTGTGAGCGCGAAAGGCTCGCGACTCTTGGTAGTGAATACTTAAGTTGTGCCAACTTTACTTGAAGTCGTCCCTCGCTTGATGTCGCTCTTTTTGCAAAAATATCAAGGATAAGCATTGACCTATCAATCACTTTTGCATCCACTATATCCGAAATGTTTGAAATTTGAGACCCCGTAAGTTCATAATCAACGACAACGACATCGGCACCGAGTTCTTTAACAAGCCCCCTAATTTCATCAACCTTGCCCGACCCCAAAAGTGTTGACGCCGTCTCTTCTTTTACATTTTGAAAAGTTTGCCCAACAACATTCAATCCCGCCGTAAAACACAAACTTTCAAGTTCTTCAAGTTCTCTTTCAAAATCCCATTTTGAGCGATTTATTGCAACTCCGACAATTATAGCCTTTTCCTTTTCTTTTTCAGAATCATACATTTTTTTTTTCATATATTCTATTTTACCACATTTCTACCTATATTTCAAATCAAAAAGACCAAAAATTGCCGTTTTTGCTGAAAAGTAAAATATCTTTGTTGCTTTTTTAGGAAAAATCAATATTAACCACTCAAACAATTATTTACTTCTTTTTGGACAAGAAATGCCATATATATGTGTTATGGAGTACTTAAATAAAATAATTAAAATATATACAATCATTTTGTGCGCTTTTTTATGCGTTTTATCTCTGAGTGGGTGCGGAATGAGCGTAGAAGAAAATATAAGTCAAAATGTCAGCGAATATAGACAAAACTTTTTTATTGGAATAGGTGAAAACTTTTCTGTGACTTTCACGGATGGCGAACGCGAAAAAGATTTTATCGCAGACGGAGTGAAGTCTCCACTCGTTGATTTTGGTGTGATTGTTGTTAAAACAAACGATTTATCGCAAAAAAAGTTTGTTTTTTATATTGGTGACGAAAAAATTGAAGGCGAATTTGAAGTTAATCCTTTTGACAACTCTCTCGTTGCGGATATTTGTAAAAAAGTTTCGAAAGACGACAATTTAACAATTGAATACAACGGCGAAAAAGTTGTTCTTGCCTGTTTATCAAAAGAATGGAAAGTCGATTACAATAAAGCTTTTGATATTTTTGTACAAAAAAATAAGGAAAAATTAAAAATTTATAACACAAACAATGGTTTTGAAGGCGAAATTTACATAAAAATTGTTAGTGACAAAAAAGATATGTCTGACATCTATTATTACGTTTTATGTGTGACAAGAAATGGTGACGTTATAGCAAATTTAATAGATGTGAAATCTGGTGAAATTTTGCACAGCGCTTCAAAATAGTTTTTTAAAAAAAGGGAGAACGGAGAAAGACGCGTGTTTACACGCGCATTTCTCCTTTCTTTGCCCCAAGACCTTGGAGCAAAGAAAGGGGCGTGACTTTTAGTCCCGCCGTCCGTTCTCCCCAACCTATTAAATTTTTCATTCGAAATTTACTTTAAATTTCTTAAAACAATATTTTATCCACAACTCTTTATTACACGTTTCAATGCAAAAAATCAATTTAAGCTTTTTACTTAATCTCAATATCGTTCATTCTTTTCGCGTATTTTCCACCAAGACTCTCAGTTTCTAAAAAGGTCTTAACCATTTTATATGCAACCAAAGTTTTAGTCACACGCCCACCGAGTGCAAGTGCATTAACATTATTATGACGCCTTGCCATTTCAACTTCTTCCGCGCTGTGCCCCACAACACATCTAATGCCCTTAATTTTGTTAAGTCCGATACACATTCCGACACCCGACCCGCAAACAGCAATAATTTTGTTATTCGCATTTAAACAGTCAACCGTCCTTTTCACAATTCCAACATATGTCGAAAAATCGTCATTTTCGTCAAGTTCACACGCACCAACATCAACAATGTCATAATTTTCCTTTAAAAGTCGTTTTTTAATATACTCTTTTAATTCAAAACCCGCATGGTCGCAAAGTAAAACAATCATTTTTATTTCCCTTTTACACAAAATCTTTTAATTTTTTAAAAAACTATTCCGCCACCTTAAAAGGTTTTATTTCATTTTCACCAAACACAACAAAGCCAAAATATCCTTCCGTTTCCAACTTATCAAGCAATTTCCCCAACTTCTTAGGTCTCAAAAAAAGGGATGTATCATACTCTTTTTGCAAAGTTAGTGCAAACTTTTGGCAATCAACGAACTTTCCCTCGTCGTAAATAACTGCAAGTTTATTTTTCCCCGTTTTAATTTGTTTTTGCGACAAAATTGAATAAATCCTTTCAAAACCAATTGAAAAACCAACCGCAGGCACATTTTCGCCCGTAAATTTTCCGATTAAATTGTCGTATCTTCCGCCACCACCGACTGATGATGAAAATTCGTTACTCTTAATTTCAAAAACCGCCCCCGTATAATAACCTTGTCCACGAACTAAGCTCAAATCAAACTCAATCTTATATTTTCCGCCACTTAAAGCGTTCACGCCAGCAATAATTTCTTTTAAATTTTCAATTTCTTCGCAATTCCCGACAACAGCTTCAACCTTCTCCATACTTAAAGGAAGGTCATTTAAAAGAGACAAAAATCTGTCTACAACTTCTTTATCAAACCCCTTATCAAAAAGTTCATTTTTTACGCCGTCACATCCAATTTTATCTAATTTATCAAAAGTTATACACACGCTATCCACATTTTGTTCGCCAAAACCCATTTTTATGAGCAAATTTTTGAGTAACCCGCGATGATTGATTTTTATTGTGAAATCATTAAGCCCAAGAGAAAGAAGTGCTCTTGATGTTGTGTCGATAAGTTCAACTTCACAGTCGCTACTTTTTGAACCTATAATATCAATGTCGCATTGAACGAACTCCCTATTTCTCCCTTTTTGTGGACGCTCCGCCCTATAAACCCTATCGCATTGAATGCATTTAAAAGGAAGGTTTAAATCATTTCTATGTTCGGCAAAAAAACGCGACAAAGGTAAAGTAAGATCATACCTTAGCCCCATATCGCACAAGTTGTCAAAATCTTTATTTTCGACCGCTTTCTCAAATTTTTCACCGCGCTTTAAAATCTTGAATATCAAATTAAGGTTTTCGCCCCCGTCGCTCTTTTCAAGGTTTTCAATATCTTCAACGATAGGGGTGTAAATTCTATTAAACCCTTGCGAAGTGTAAACTTCCATTATTTTGCCTTGCAAATAATCTCTTATTTTTGCTTCTTTTGGCACATAATCATACATTCCTTTAAGCGTTGCAGTTTTCATTTTTGTTTCCTTTTTATATCTTTTCTATGATGTATTTTACCATAATACTTGCCTATTTTCAACTAAATATGTTAAAGTATTAGTGGAAAACCTTTAATTTTTGCGCAAATTTATTTTGCTAAAATTATTTTGGTTTTCCTAAAAAACCAATTTTTACACTTTTAGTTATATTTTAAACACATTATAATAGGTTTCATTATCAAAATTTAATAATTTTTTATCAGCGTACCTATTTATGTTTTTTACAAAAGATATAAAAACACGTAAAAAATGATAAAAAGGAGAATATATGAACGAAGAATTATCCCTAGACAGACAAAAGGTTTTACAAAATATTGAGCTTTTTGAAAAAGAAGGTCGTTTTAATGATGATGTTGAAGACGATGTTCCAGGGCGACCAATTAAACCAAACGAAATAGACTATTTAAATAAAAAACTCAAGAATAAAATCGCGACACACTTTTCAAACAGACTTGCAATAAAATATTTTGACGGTGAAATAAAAAAAGGCAACCTTATAATAAAAGATATAAAAGGTTTTGAAAATTATCTTAATGTTCGCGACAAAGGCGTCATAATTACTTGTAATCACTGCAACATTTACGACAATTATATTATTTTTAAGGTCATTCAAAAAGATTTAGGACGCAAACATCTTTGGAAAGTCATTAAAGAAGCAAATTACACATCATTCCCAGGTCTTTTTGGCAAACTATTTAGGCATTGCAACACATTACCCCTTTCATCAAATCGCGACACGATGAAAAAATTTATGGTTGCAATGGACACACTTTTAAAGAAAAACGAGAAAGTTCTCATTTACCCTGAGCAAGCAATGTGGTGGAATTACAAAAAGCCAAGACCATTTAAACCAGGAGCTTTTAGGTTTGCAGTTAGTTCAAATGTTCCTGTTCTCCCTTGTTTTTTGACAATGGAAAATAGTGACAAGCGCGCCCCTGACGGGTCCTTTTATCAAGAATATACCCTGCACATTTTCCCAGCAATCTATGGCGATCCAAATTTGTCTGAAAAAGAAAACGCCAAAATTATGGCTGACAAAAATTACGATATTTGGAAATCTTGCTACGAATCAACGTACAACAAAAAACTTACCTACCTTTGCGACTCTAAGGAATAACATAAAAATCGCCGTCCAAATTTTGGACGGTTTTTTATGCGAAAAAACATTTTTATGTTTTATAAAAATTATAGTAAAACCATATTATCAATATTTCATCATTTCACATATAAACTAGTAAATTAAAAAAATTATATTGCCCTTTCATTTAAAAATTATTCAGCATTAAACGCTTTTTAAGACATTATTCATTTTTCATTCCGCGCAAAATTCATACAACCGTTGAGCGCCCAGGCTATTTTTGCCTAACGGCAAAAGTTTTCTAACGAAAACTAACCGTTAGTTTGTCCTTTTTATTTCTAATTAACAAAAAAGACTTGCGTTTCCACAAGTCTTGTTTGGCTCCCCGGGTCCGGCTCGAACGGACAACCTATCGGTTTAATTCCGCTCTCGCTTCATACGCACTCCGTTGGCGCCCAGCCTGTCGGCTGTTTTTGCCTAACGGCAAAAGTTTTCTAACGAAAACTAACCGTTAGTTTGTCCTTT
>ERZ808286.286-NODE-286-length-36035-cov-4.247304_pt1 | contig 36035 bp, 30 predicted proteins | sample MGYA00521276_ERZ808286 | MGnify/ENA primary metagenome ERZ808286 (study PRJEB31516, sample SAMN03275607) | gut metagenome | biome: mammalia-associated habitat; material: feces | host: Papio cynocephalus | place: Kenya | collected 2012-08-01 ... | reverse complement strand
TGGGAGCGTTTTTCACCTTGCTTTCAAACGACGTCGGAATTTTATAGCCCATGTTGCGCAAATGCTGCGTGATCGACAGCATGTTGTGCATGTTGACTTCGGGCGCCGTGGCGCGCTGACCGTAATCCGTGCCCCACGTTGTCAGTTCCCCCGTAAATTCGGGCATTTTCGTGTTCCAGATATTGTTGCTGCCGCCCGCGTAAGTCGGCTGGTACGGTTGGGAACCGTACACGACGGGTCCGACCTGCTGAACGTGAACGACGCCCGTGTTCGCCGCCCCCGTCTGAACGTTGCCGTAATAGCTCTGCTGATATTGCGGCTGTTGTTGAACCTGTTGCTGTTGTTCCTGCGCCGCCGCCCACGGATCGGTCGGCAACGACTGCGCTCGGGCAAAAGACGCCGTCAACACCACAGCCAAAGAAAGCGTCGCCGCCAAGCGGCTGTTTGTTTTGTCTTGTGTTTTTTTCATCGCACCCTCGCCGATAAAATTTCAATTCTTTTTACAGGATACTCCTTTTTAAAAAAAAGGAATAGTGACAAATATGTTTCACCGCCGTTCAAAACGGAAAAAAGGGCGATTTACGCCCTTTTCCACTGCGTTCCGTTCGGCGTGTCCTCGATGACGACGCCCATGTCCGCCAATTTCTTGCGCACGGCGTCGGCGGCGGCGAAATCTTTGGCTTTGCGGGCGTCGGCGCGTTTTTGGATCAACGCTTCGATTTCCGCTTCCTCCGGCGCGTCCGCCCGCGTTCCCGCGCGGAACCATTCTTCGGGATCCTTGTACAGCAATCCCAGCAGATGCGCGGAAGCCAGCAGTTCGCGTTTAACGCGCTTCTGTTCCCCGGCGTCTTCCGCTTTGTTCAAAGCGGACAGCAGGGAATGCAGAACGGCGATCGCTTTCGGCGTGTTCAAATCGTCTTTCAGCGCGTCGACCAGCTCTTCGTCCGGTTCGGCGTCCGTCAAGTCGACGGCGGGCGTCGCGCGCAAAGCCGCGTAGAATCGATCCATCACCTGTTTCGCCTGTTTCAGCCCGTCGGGCAGCCAGTTCAGCGGCTGATGATAATGCGTTCCCAGCGTGTACAGGCGGAACGCCTCGCCCGGCACTTGGTCGAGGATTTCGCGAATGGTGAAGAAATTGCCCAGCGATTTGGACATTTTTTCGCCGTTGACCATCAAATGCCCGTTGTGCAACCAGTATTTGGCGTAGAAATCGTGTCCGAAAGCGCAGCACGACTGCGCGATTTCGTTTTCATGATGCGGAAAGATCAAATCCTGACCGCCGCCGTGAATGTCGAACGTTTCGCCCAGATACTTGCTGCTCATCGCGGAACATTCCAGATGCCAGCCGGGGCGACCGCGTCCCCACGGACTTTCCCAGCCGGGCTGGGTGTCGTCGGACGGCTTCCACAAAATGAAATCGGCGGCGTCGCGCTTGTACGGAGCGACTTCGACGCGCGCGCCCGCGATCATCTCGTCCATCGAACGGTGCGACAGGCAACCGTAGTTTTTCATCTTCGCGACGCTGAACAGGACGTGTCCCTGCGCTTCGTAAGCGTAGCCGTTGTCGACCAGTTTTTGCACCAGCGCGATCATTTCGGGAATGTGCTGCGTCGCGCGCGGTTCGACGTCGGGCGGCAGAGCGTTCAATTCGGCGATGTCTTCGTGAAAAAAGCGCGCCGTGCGTTCCGTGATGACGCTGATCGGCTCGCCGGATTCCTGCGATTTTTTAATGATTTTGTCGTCAACGTCCGTGATGTTGCGGACATAGGTGACTTTCGGATACAGCTGTTTCAGCAATCTGTACAGCGTGTCGAAAACGATGATCGGGCGCGCGTTGCCGATATGGGCGCGGTCGTACACCGTCGGACCGCAAACGTACATGCGGACATTGTCCGGATTCAGCGGAACGAACTCTTCTTTTCTGCGGGTCAAAGTATTGAATACGGTAAAAGTCATTTTCATTATCCTTGCAAACGCGCGATGGTTTTTTCACGCCCCAGAACGGGCAACAGCGCTTTCAGTTCGGGTCCCTGTTCGCGCCCCGTCAAAGCCAGACGGATCGGGTGGAACAGATCCCTGCCCTTTCGCCCCGTCTTTTCCTTGACGACGGCGGTCCAAGCCTGAAACGTCGTTTCGTCGAACCCGCCCGACGGCAACAGCTCCGCCGCCCGGCGGCAGAAAGCGCGGTCGTCGCCGTCCAGTTCGAAACTTTCGTCCGTATAGCAGATCTTTTCCCATTCGGCGATGTCGGCGATTTTGTCGATGTTCGGGCTGACCGCCGTCCAGAAATCCGCCGCGATTTCCTTTTCGCCGCGTTCGCGCAAGCGGGCGTTCACGGCGTCCAAAGGCATAGACCGCACGACGCGCGGGTTCAATTTGAACAAATCGCCGGTGTCGAAATGCGGCTGGGCGCGACCGAAGCGGGTCAAATCGAAATGCCCCGCCAGCTCTTCCCAACCGTGACAGACGACGACGGGATCGGACGTTCCCAAACGCGCCAGCAGACACGCGATCGTCATCGGCTCGACGCCCTGTTCGCGCAATTCGCGGGAACTTAAAGACCCCAGCCGCTTCGACAGCTTTCCCTCGCGTCCCGTCAGCAAAGGCGGGTGCCCGAACACGGGCGGTTTCGCGCCCAGCGCTTCGAACATCTGGATTTGAACCGCCGTGTTGGTGACGTGGTCTTCGCCGCGGATAACGTGCGTCACGGCGAAATCCGCGTCGTCGATGACGGACGGCAGCATATACGGGAAAGTCCCGTCTTCGCGCACGACGATCGGATCGCTGAGGTGCGCGCCGTTATAGGAACAATGCCCGCGCACCATGTCGTCCCACGACACTTCGCGGTGTTCCAGTTTGAAACGGTAATGCGGACGGCGTCCGTCGGATTCCAGTTTAGCCCTGTCTTCGGCGGTCAGCTTCAACCCCGCGCGGTCGTACACGGGCGGCAGTCCCCGCGCGCGCTGGCGGCGGCGTTTGTATTCCAGCTCTTCCGCCGTTTCATAGCACGCGTAGACCAGACCGCGGCGTTTGAAATCCTCCAGCACCCGATTATAGCGATCCAGCCGTTTCGACTGGTGTTCCAGCCTGTCCCACGGAATCCCCAGCCAGCGCATGTCTTCGTACACGGCTTGTTCGTATTCGGGTTTCGACCGTTCCGTGTCCGTGTCGTCCATGCGCAAAACGAACGTAAAATTCTCGCCCGTCGTTTTTTTCGCGCTCAGCGCGTACAGATAATTCAACAGCGCGGTGCGCAGGTTCCCGATATGCATGTATCCCGTCGGGCTGGGGGCAAAACGAACAGTAATCACGTTTTTAAACCTTTTTGGTAATCGGATAGTGCCAATCCCCGTCGAACGAACGGCGGGACAGTTTGACACCGGGCGCCCCCTGTGTACGCTTAAATTCGCTGCGATGCAACAGCGTATAAACCTTGCGGACGACGGATTCGTCGAATCCCGCCGCGACGGTTTCGTCGATCCCCTCGTCGTTTTCGATCAGACGCTTCAAAATCGCGTCCAGCGTTTTATAAGGCGGCAGAGAATCCTCGTCCTTTTGATTCGGACGCAACTCCGCGGTCGGCGCTTTGGTGACCAGACGGTCGGGCATGATTTTGTGCACGTCGTTTTTAATCCAGCGGGGGTGGTGCGCGTTGCGCCAGCGCGCCAAAGCGTAGGCGTCCGTTTTGTAAATGTCGTTGATGGGGGCGTAACCGCCGCACATGTCGCCGTACAGCGTCGAATAACCGACCGCCGTTTCGGACTTGTTCCCCGTCGACAGCAGCAGATCGCCGAATTTGTTGGACAGAGCCATCAGAAGAACGCCGCGCAGACGGGCTTGCAGATTTTCCTCAGTCACGTCGGGATCCAGCCCTTTGAACATCGGCGCCAGCATGTTTTTATAGCATGAAACGGCGTCGACGATCGGCAGAATGTCGTAGCGGATTCCCAAAGTTTTGGCGACGGCTTCGGCGTCTTCCAGACTTTCGCGCGAAGTGAATTCGGACGGCATCATCACGGCGCGCACCTTGTCCGCGCCCAAAGCGTCGACAGCGATCGCGGCGCACAGCGCGCTGTCGAACCCGCCGGAAAGCCCCAAAATCACGCCTTTAAACCCGTTTTTGCGCACATAGTCGCCGACGCCGACCGTCAAAGCGCGCCAAGTGTTTTCGGGTTCGCCCGTCCACGGGAAATTGATTTCGTCGACCCCCGCGACGCCTTCTTCCCACAACGGCAGGCATTCGATAAAGCCGCCGTCCATGTCCAGCATGAACGATCCGCCCGCGTACACGGCGCTGTCGTTGCCGCCGACCAGATTCGTGTACACCAGCGGCAGACGAATGCGACTCGCGAACGTGCGGGAATGCTCCAGCGTTTCCGTGACCGTGCCGGACGCGAACGGTTTGGCGTCCAGAACGATCAGCTTGTCCGCGCCTTCGCAGTTGACGGGTTCGAAACCGACGGACACGGCGACGGTCAGTCCCGTAATGGTGAACCGGTTGCCGTAATGAACGCCTTTCGCGTTGACCAGAACGGGGGTCGCGCCGCCCGCGCCGTCGGGAATGGCGGTCAGGACTTCGCGGTCGTTGTGATACAGTTCGGGCAGTTTTTTATGGACTTCCGCCATAAATGTGTTGGAAAAGGCGAGATCGCCCAAGGGCCAGCCCGTCAGGGCGTAGGCGGGCAGAACCAGCGTTTCGCCCTTGCAATGCGGACACTGTTCCGCCGCCCGGTGAATCAGCTTCAAGTTACCGTCCAAATCGCCGGCAACGGGATTTATCTGTGAAATCAGCATAAAGAAACCTCTGCAAAATAATAATTTTGTTTCAGTCTATAACGGTTTTCAGCGCAATGCCATAAAAAACTGCCGCGTTTCGATTTCTTCGGCGCGCGATTCGATTTCCTTGAACGACGGCAAGGCCTCCTGCGCGCCGACTTTCAGGCACGCCAGTCCCGCCCCCGCGGAGGCGCGGCGGGCGGCTTCGACGATGTCCAGCCCTCCGTCCGTCATCGCGGCGAAAATGCCGACGAAAGCGTCGCCCGTCCCCGTCGTGTCGACGGGCGTCAGCTTCAGCGCGTCGACGGCGAACGTCTTTTTGTCCGCCGCGACGACGACGCCTTTCGCCCCCAGCGTGATCAGACAAGCCCCGCCCGTTTTTTCCGCGATGCGCGCGGCTTTGTCCGACGGTTCGGAAACGGCGGCGTCGAACAGGGCTTTTCCGACGGCGTCCGCCTCGATCTCGTTCAAAATCAAATAATCGATCAGCGGCAGGATTTCGGGCGGGACCGGCGCGGCGGGCGCGACGTTCAAAACCGTCTTCGCCCCTTTGGCTTTGGCGCGGCGCAGCAGTTTGAAGTTTTCGGCGGGCGGGACCTCCATCTGCATCACGACCAGCGTTTCGTCCGTTAAAAAAGCGTCGCCGACGGAATCGGCGGTCGCCTCCGCGTTCGCGCCGCCGGCGACGACGATCGAATTTTCGCCCCGTTCGTCCAGCATGATCATCGCCATGCCTGTCGACAGTTCCGACGTCCGAACACCCGCGCAATCGACGCCCCGAGCCCTTAACGCCGTCAGGGGAACCTTGGCGATCTCGTCCGCGCCGACCGCGCCGAACATTTTGACCAGCCCGCCCGCGCGCGCCGCCGCCGCGGCTTGGTTCGCGCCCTTGCCGCCGGCTTTGACGACGGCTTTTCGCGTCAGGACGGTTTCGCCGGGGGCGGGAAAGTTTTTCACGGGCAGAATAAAGTCGGCGTTCAACGAACCGAAAACCAAAATCATGTCAAGCTCCCTTTATTAAATCTTCCGCGAAAGGATAGCAAAGTCGCCCGCCGGCGGCAAGTCGGGATTTTTTTTGATTTTTCAGCCGACAAAGGATACACTTGCCGCCACAGGAACAAAAGAGGACACCATGGCGTCAAACGAAACATTCGAAGACAGATTCGACCACGATCCCAATTCCGCCCGCCCCGACGATTCGGAAATCGATCTGGACGACGATTTCGACGAAGCCGACGGCGAACGGGCGAGCGTCCCGCAATACAGGCGGCGCGATCTGGAACCGCGTGGCGGCGGCTGTCTGGGCGGATTGTTCAAAATCGCCCTGTCGCTGGGCATGATCGGTTTTTGCGGTCTGTACGTCACGCGTCCCGACCTGTTCGCCGAAATTCAGAACAAAATCACGAAAGCGATGTCCTTTCAGCGCGGCGCCCCCGTTTTAAACATCGGCAAAGCGGAACCGTCCGTTCCGTCCGGCGAAGCCGCGACGTCCGAACACGCGGACGAAACGCCCTACGTCGTTTTGCGCGGCGCCGGCGTCCTGCCCGATTTTTCGACGGCGGCGAAACGCAATCCGTCGCTGAACGGCTATCTGAGCGCGGCGGAAAAGACGACCTTTAAAACACTGGGCGGTTTTCGTCCGATGGTCGAAAACATGATCGCCGACTGGGCGGGGGAAAAGGACCGCAAAAAAATCGAAGAACTGACCGGCGTGTCCTACCGCCGCTTTTACGATTACACGGCGGCGTCGCTGATCAGCCAGACGGTGCTGGAACGGGAGGCGGGGCTGAGTCCCGTCCGTTCGTCGAAAATGGTGGAGCAGACCGCCTTGCAGGCGATGGCGGCGGTCTACACGCCTCTGCGCGAGGCGATCTCCGGCAAAGTCACCGTGCGCGAACAGCTGAAAATCGTCGAACCGGTGTCGACTTTTCTGCTTTACCTGTGCGGCGGCGACACGGAATGTCTGGTTTCGTGGGATCTGCTGATCGACATGCTCGGATTGAAAAAGTACGCCCCCGTTTTGGAAAAAGCCCCCGAAAACATTTACAAATAACGGAAACGGAAAATGAACGTCAAAGACCGCTTTTTCGCGCTGAAACTGAAATGGACGGATTTTAAAATCGGGGCGCGGAACTTTCCGACCGGACTCGTTTCGAAAATCAAACGGCTGAACACGGACGAAATCCGCGGCGGCTGGCGTCGTTTTCTGTCCGGCGCCGTTCCGGCGTTCGCGCGGGCGGTTCGCGGATTTTCGACGGATTTGAACGACTGGACGGGAAAGACGCCCGCCGGCAAACTGCGGATCGTCCTGTTCTTCATTCCCCTTTTCCTGATTTTCGCGATCGCGGGGGCTTTCTTTTCCTTTTGCGCGAACGACGCTTTCGTATCGTTCCGCTATGTCGCGAACGCCGTCGACGGCTTCGGCTTCACCTACAACGTTCCGCCGTTCGAACCCGTTTCGGGTTTCACAAGCTATTTGTGGCTGATCGTCCTGCGCGCGCTGTGGGCGGTCGGATTGCAGCCGCCGTTTTCCGCGGACGTCGCCACCGGTCTGTTTTCCATGGCTCAAGTGGCGATCTGCTTTTTGTTCGTGCGGCGCATGAACGTCCAGCCCCGCATTCGCCGCAAGGGGCTGTACCTGTTTTTGATCGTCTGCCTGATTTTGATCACGAACAGAACCTTTCTGGCGTTCATGACGTCGGGAACGGAAGCCGCGCTGTATAATTTTCTGGTGCTGTGGTGGACGTTCGAAGCGACGGCGGACAAAAAACGCACGCCCCTTTTCCTGCCCGTCATCGCCGTTTTGCTGGCGGCGTGCCGCGCCGACGGCATCGTGTTCGTCCCCGCGACGGCTTTGTTTTTGCTGTATTTCCTGTTTTCCGGACGCGGCAGGATTCAATGCGTCGTCGGATTCGGCGCGCTGTACGGCGCCGTCTTGTATTACGAAATGCTGAAAAGCGTCTACGGCGCTTATGTTTTAAACGGTTTCAAAGCGAACTTTTACGCGCCCTTTCCCGATTTGGGCAGGGAATACGTCATATCGTTCGTTTTGGAATACGCGCTGTATTTCTGGATCGCCGTGTTCGTTTTGTGGGCGGGGTTCAAATTCTGCCTGCAACGGCACGACGGAAAGTTCGTACAGCTGTTTTTGCTGATAGCGACCTTTACGGCGTACGTTTGCTTTTACCTGTTCGCTGCGGGGGCGGACAGCTTGGAATACCGTCCGTTCGGATTTTTTATCCCGCTTTGCGCGGTCGCCGGCGTCAAGATGATTTCGGAAAACATTTGCGGACACGTTTGGTCCGTTTTCGCGTGGGCGTGCCTGTACCTGTTTTTCGCCCTGCCCCTTCCGTGGACGCATTTTTTGATGACGGACGGTCTGGAAACGCGGCGGGAAACGGCGTTTTTATACCGCCCCGTCGCGCGGAAAGCCGGCTATGTCCCGTTTGCCGAACGTTTTGACAAGGCGCAGAAAAAACTGATTTACCAGGGTGCCGCCCTGCGCCACCGCGAACACAAAGTTTTGACGCGGGAACAGCTGAAAACCTTTCCGACGAGGGAAGACGGGGCGCACCTGTTCAAACGCGCCGACAACCGGCTGTTCGCGGGGCATCTCGTCGGCGTCGCGGGCTGGACTCTGCCAAACGCCGTCGTTATCGATTTATCCGGACAGAACAACAAAGTCGTCGCGGAATCGCCGTTCAAATACCACAACCGCCGTCTGCTGGGATACGAACACAATGTTTCCGCGGGTTACGTCCAATGTTTCAACGGCGGTCCCGGCATCAGCATCGATCCGTTTTCGGGCAGACGCAACATCGCCGTCAGCCGCGTTCCCCTGACGGACGGAAAAATCGCGGGGTGCGAAAATTTCTGGAAAACGCAGATGAACGCCCCGAAACCCAGATCCCTGCGTTCCAAAGAGCTTTAACCGCGCGCATCTCACGCGGCGGCGTCGCTTTTCAAAATCTCGGCGACCAGAAAAGCCAGTTCCAGCGACTGGTTCGCGTTCAAACGCGGATCGCACAGCGTGCTGTAATGCTCGGACAGGTTTTCTTCGGTGATCTTTTGCGATCCGCCGACGCATTCGGTCACGTTCTGCCCCGTCATTTCGAAATGCAGACCGCCGGCGTACGTCCCCTCCGCCCGATGGACGGCGAAGAAACGCTTGACCTCTTCCAAAATCGCTTGAAAATCGCGGGTCTTGTAGCCGTTGGACGCCACCTGCGTGTTCGCGTGCATGGGATCGCACGACCACACGACGCGGTATCCTTCGCGTTCGACGGCGCGGATCAGGGGCGGCAGGCAATTTTCAATGTTGTTCACCCCCATGCGAACGATAAACGTCAACCGCCCCGCCTCGTTCAGCGGATTTAAAATTTCGCACAGCCGCAACAGGTCGTCGCTTCGGGTTTTCGGACCGACCTTGACGCCGACCGGATTGCACACGCCGCGCGCGAATTCGACGTGCGCGCCGTCGGGATCGCGCGTTCTTTCCCCGATCCACAGCATATGGGCGGAACAGTCGTACCAGTCCCCCGTCGACGCGTCGACGCGGGTCATGGCTTCCTCGAACGGCAGCAGCAAAGCCTCGTGCGACGTGTAGAAAGGCGTTTCGCGCACCAGCGGCACGGTGTCCGCCGAAATGCCGCACGCCGCCATAAAGTTCAGCGTTTCGCTGATGCGGTCGGCGAAACGGCGGTACTGCTCGCCTTGCAGGGAATTGGCGACGAAGCCCAAATTCCATTCCTGAACTTTGTTCAGATCGGCGAACCCGCCCTGCGAAAACGCGCGCAACAGGTTCAGCGTCGCCGAAGCGTGGTGATACGCCTGCAACATTCTTTCGGGATTCGGAGCGCGGGATTGCGGCGTAAATTCGATGCCGTTGATGTTGTCGCCCTTGTACGACGGCAGCGTCACGCCGTCGACCGTTTCATAGGCGGAAGAGCGCGGCTTGGCGAACTGCCCCGCCAGACGTCCGACCTTGACGACGGGACGCGACGCCCCGAACATCAAAACGACCGCCATTTGCAACAAAATGCGGAACATGTCGCGGATATTGCCCGCCCCGAAATCGGCGAAGCTTTCGGCGCAATCGCCGCCTTGCAGCAAAAACGCTTTGCCGTTGGCGACGTCGCCCAGCGATTTTTTCAGGCGGTAGGCTTCTTCCGCGAAAACCAAAGGCGGATATTTGCGCAGTTTCCGCTCGACGGATTTCAAACTTTCCTTGTCGGCGTATTCCGGCAAATGCGCCGCCGGTTTCGCACGCCAGCTGTCGGGCAGCCAATTTTGCATAACCAGTCCCCTTTTAAAGCACCCGTTCCTTATAGGCTTTATTTTTCCGCTTTTCCAGTCAAATCATCACCGGCGAGCTTGCGCTTCAACGCCTGTTCGGCTTCAAAGACCCGACGCCGCGCGCGGATTTCGTCGACATAGGCTTTCATTTCACCGCCGTCGACCGGCAATCCCGTTTCGCGCGGATTTTCGCGTTCGAATTGTTCCTGTTCGACAAATCGCTTTTGCAAAAACTCGTCCGAAGTCAGCTTTTCGAACAGTTCGGCGTCAGCCCGTTCGTCCGCGACGGGCAACCCCGGCAGATCCGGAAATTTTTTGCCGTTCAGTTTGTCCCAAATCACCGTCGCGTCGCACAACGCCGTTTTCCACGCGCATTTCGCCATGCGTCCGACGGACGGTTCGTCCCCCGCGCACCGCGTCAGCACCCGCCCGCACCCGTAAAACGACGTGTCGTTCGACAGGGCGACGGACAGGACGACGAACAGAAAAAATCCCGCGACCAGCCCCGCCGGAACCCAAACCGTCAAAGCCGGTTTCAGTTTGTTTTTAAAACGGCGGAACAGGCGGCGGGCTTTTTCTTTGAACATTACTCCACCGTCACGCTTTTAGCCAGATTGCGCGGCTGGTCGACGTCCGTACCTTTGGCGACCGCCGTGTGATACGCCAGCAGCTGAACGGGAATGGCGTACAGAATCGGCGCGACGAACGGTTCGACGGCGGGCAGAACGATCGACGCCGCCGTTCCGCTTTTAATGGAACCGACTCCGTTTTTATCGCCGAAAAACACGACCTTTCCGCCGCGCGCCATGACCTCTTGCATATTGGAAAAGGTTTTGTCGAACAGATCGTCCGTCGGCGCGACGACGACGACGGGGACGCTTTCGTCGATCAGGGCGATCGGTCCGTGCTTCATTTCGCCGGCGGCGTATCCTTCGGCGTGAATGTACGAAATTTCTTTCAGTTTCAGCGCGCCTTCCAAAGCGATCGGGTAATTGCTTCCGCGTCCCAAATACAGGACGTCGCGGGCTTCGACGAACAGATCCTGCGCGATTTTGGCGATGGCGTCGTCGTTGTTCAGCACTTCGGCGGCGCGGGACGGTACTTCGACCAGCGCGTGGGACAAACGGGCTTCGTCCGTTTTGGACAGGTTCCCGTTCGCGCGCCCCAAAGCGATCGCGAAACACGCCAGCAGCGTCAGCTGGGTCGTAAAGGCTTTGGTCGACGCGACGCCGATTTCGGGTCCCGCCAGCGTCCGCAAAACGCAATCGGATTCGCGCGCCATCGTACTGCCCGCCACGTTGACGATCGACACGATTTTCTGCCCGTGTTCCTTGCAGTAGCGCAAAGCCGCCAGCGTGTCCGCCGTTTCGCCGGATTGGGAAATGAACAGCGCCGCCCCGCCCTTTTCCAGCACGGGCGAACGGTATCTGAATTCCGACGCCACATCGATGTCGACGGGAACGCGGGCAAGCGATTCGATCCAGTATTTGCCGACCAGCCCCGCGTAATAGGACGTGCCGCACGCGACGATCGTCAGACGGGTCACGTCCTTTAAATCGAACGGAACGTCGGGCAGCGTGATCGTGTTGGTGTCCTGATTGATCATCGTGTTCAGCGTGTCGCCGATCACCTGCGGCTGTTCGTAAATTTCTTTAAGCATAAAGTGACGGTATCCGCCTTTGCCGATCATCGCGCCGGACGTCGCGGAAAGAACGACGGGGCGTTCCGCCTTGTTGTCGTCCGCGTCGTAGACGGTCGCGCCGTCATGCGTCAGGACGGCGTAGTCGCCTTCTTCCAGATACATGATTTTCTGCGTCAGCGGCGCCAGAGCCAACGCGTCGGAACCGAGGAACATCTCGCCTTCGCCGTATCCGACAGCCAAGGGGGCGCCTTTGCGCGCGCCGATCAGCAAATCTTCGCGCCCCGCGAAAATGATCGCCAGAGCAAAAACGCCTTTCAGCCGTTTCAAAGACTGCGCGACCGCCGTTTGCGGATCGCACCCTTCTTCGATTTTTTGGGAAATCAGGTGAACGACGACCTCGGTATCCGTTTCGCTTTCGAAAACGTGTCCCTGTTCTTTCAGTTCGTCGCGCAATTCGCGGTAGTTTTCGATAATGCCGTTGTGAACGACGGCGGCGTATTTCGTCGCGTGCGGGTGCGCGTTCGTTTCGTTCGGAACGCCGTGGGTCGCCCAGCGGGTGTGTCCGATGCCGATCGTCCCCGCCAGCGGGTTTTCGGCGATTTTGTTTTCAAGATTGACGATTTTTCCCTTGGCTCTGCGCCGTTCGATTTTGCCGTCGACCAGCGTCGCCACGCCCGCGGAATCATAGCCGCGGTATTCCAGACGTTTCAGTCCGTCGATCAAAAGGGGGGTCACCTGTCTGTTGGAAATGATACCGACAATGCCGCACATGATTTTTTATCCTTTTTTAGAAAGTTCGTCTTTTAAAGCTTTTTTCTGTTCGCGGAATTTTTCCGCCCAGCCGTCCAACACCGTTTGTTTGCCGCGCGCGACAGCCATGGCGTTTTTGCCGACCGTTTTGGTGATGACCGATCCGGCCGCCGTCATCGCGCCGTCTTCAATGGCGCAGGGCGCGACGATGATCGTGTTCGATCCGATGAACGCCCCCGCGCCGATGTCGGTTTTCGATTTGAAATAACCGTCGTAGTTGCAGGTGATCGTCCCCGCGCCGATGTTGGTTTTCGCCCCGACGCGGGCGTCGCCGATATAGGACAGGTGGTTGACTTTCGCCCCCGTTTCGATCACGGATTTTTTGATTTCGACAAAGTCGCCGATGTGGCAGTTTTCGCCGACGTCGGCTTCGGGACGCAGACGGGCGAAAGGACCGACCTTCGCCCCCTTGCGGATACGCGCGCCCTCGAAATGGCAGAATCCCTTGATTTCGACGTCGTCTTCGACCGCGCACCCCGTTTCGAAAATGACGGACGGTTCGATCGTGACGTCCCTGCCCAGCACCGTGTCGTAAGAAAAATAAACGGTTTCCGGATCGGTCATCGTGACGCCCTGCGCCAAAAACTTCTCTCGCAGACGGCGTTGCGCGATTTTTTCGATCATCGCCAGATCGGCGCGGGAATTAGCCCCCGCGACCTCTTCCTCGTCGCATTTGATCGCGGCGGTTTCGCATCCGTCCGCGCGCGCCAAAGCGACCAAATCGGTCAAATAGTATTCCCCCGCCGCATTGTCGTTCGTCAGCCTGTCCAGCCAGCCCGACAGCCGTTCGCCGTCCAGACACATCACGCCCGAATTGCACAGGCGGACGGCGCGTTCGGCTTCGGTCGCGTCCTTGTATTCGACGATGCGTTCCAGCGCGCCGTCCTTGACGATCAGACGCCCGTAGCGGGCGGGATCGGCGGGTTCGAATCCCAAAACGACGACCGCCGCGCCGGTTTCGCGCAGACGGATCATTTTTTTCAAAGGTTCCCGTTTTACCAGCGGCGTATCGCCGTACAGCACCAGAACGCTGCCTTTGAAATCCCGCAGATGCTCGCGCGCCGCCTTGACCGCGTCGCCCGTCCCCTGCTGTTTGCGTTGAACCGCTACCGCGTGCGGAGCGACCGCTTCAGCGACTTGATCCATATTCGGTCCGACGACGACGACCGCCTTTTCGGCGTTCAGCTCGTCCACCGTCGCCAGCAGATGACTCACCATCGGGCGTCCCGCGATTTTATGCAGGACTTTGGGCAGAGCCGATTTCATTCGCGTTCCCTGACCCGCCGCCAGAACGACGGCGCAAACTTTGTTTTCAGACATCGAAAGCCTATCCTTTTCTTTGTAATTTAACCGACAATGTGCCATAGTCGGAACGAAAGTTGAAATAAATTATGGCGACAGTTTGTTACGGAAGTTTAAACAATGGTAAAAAAGTCTGTGATTTTTGATCTGGACGGCACGCTGATCGACAGCGTTCCCGATTTGTGCCGCGAAATCAGCCTGTTTTTGAACAAACACGGACGTCGCGCGCTGACCGAATCCGAAACAGTGTCGATCATCGGCAACGGCGCGGCAATGATGCTGCGCGGGGCGTACAAACTGACGGGCGAAGCGGTCGGCGAATCCGAAATGCCGGTGTTGCTGGACGCGTGGGTGCGCCAGTACGCCGACGCGGAAATGAGCTTGACTTACGCTTTCCCTCGCGTTCCCGAAACACTGGAACGGTTGAAAACGGACGGGTTCAAACTGGCGGTCTGCACGAACAAACCGCACGAACCGACTCTCGCCATTTTGAAAAAGCTGGATTTGGAAAAATATTTCGACGTCGTTCTGGACGCCGACGCCCTGCCCGTGCGCAAACCGCGCCCCGAACCGCTGTGGGAAGCCGTCAAACGCATGGGCGGAACAAACGATTCGGCGGTCATGGTCGGCGACAGCGAAGCCGACGCCGAAGCCGCGCGAAACGCCGGATTTCCCGTCGTTCTGCTGACCTACGGCTATTCGCACGTCCCGTTCGACGAAATCAAACCCGACGCGCTGATCGATGATTTCGGCGAATTGCCGGACATTTTGAAACGGCTTTAACCTTTTTTCGCCCCGTATTCCGCGGCAACGCTTAGAACAACGTCCGCCGCTTTTTGGCTGGGGGTGACGGGATCGTCCGCGCCCAGCATTTTCAGCACACCGAAAGCGTCGTTCACTTCGGCGTCGCGGTGGGCTTCGTCGTCCAGAAGCCTTTCGATTTCCGCACTCAGATTTTGAACCGTGCAATCCTCCAACAGGCATTCCTTGACGATTTCCCGATCCGCCAAAATGTTGACCAGATTCGCGAACCGCCCCGAAACCAGCTTTCGCGCCAGAAAAGACGACACCGGATTCATTTTATAGGCGATCATGTACGGCACTTTCGCCATCGCCAGTTCCAACGCGACCGTTCCCGACGCCGCCAAAGCCGCGTCGCACGCCGCGAACGCGTCGTACCTGTTCGCTTCGCCCGTCACGACGTGAACGGGCAAAGACCAATCCGCGACCGCCTGCCGCACCGCCCGTTCCACCGTCGCGACCGTGGGAACGACGATTTGCATATCGGGGAGCTTCGGTTTCAACGCCGCGACGACGTCCCTGAACACGGGTAGCAGGTACTTTGTTTCCGATCGGCGCGACCCCGGCAGAACGCATAACAGCTTCGCCGTTTCGGGAATATCGTTCCGCTTGCGAAAAGCCTTGCCGTCGCCAGCCGCCGCGCCGCCTTCGACAACGGGGTGTCCGACGAAATCGACTTTCAAACCGTAGGGCGTAAAGTATTTCGCTTCGTTCGGCAACAAAGCCATCAGCCGGTCGATATAGCGTCCGCACGTTTTCGCGCGCCTTTTTTTCCACGCCCAGACTTGCGGCGCGACGTAATGGATTTGAGGGATTCCCGTGCGCAGGGAACGCAATCCCTTGTTCACGCGGGCGCAAAAGCTCCAGCTGTCGACGGTCACGACGACGTCGGGGCGTTTTTCGACGATGTCGTCAACCGTCTGGCGAATGCGCGCCATAATGCGCGGAATGGAGGGTATGACCTCCGCCAGCCCCATAACCGCCAGTTCGGACGAATCGAACAGGCTTTCAAAGCCGTTTTCGATCATCGTTTCGCCGCCGACGCCGGCAAAGCGGACTTTGCCGCCCGTTTTTTCGCGCAACGCCCGCATCAGCCGCGACGCCAGCAGATCGCCCGACGGTTCGCCCGCGATCAGATACACCAGCAATTCATCGTCCGTCCGCGTCATGGTATCTTCACCCCCGTAATAAAAAGCCCCAGCTCGTCCGCTTTCGCCGTGACGGCGGCGCGGTCAGCGATCAAAGTCTTGCCCGCCTGCACCGCGATGCCGCGCAATCCGGCATCATGCGCGTTGACGACCGTTTGAACGCCGATCGTCGGCAAATCCGCGCGCTGCTCCTGCTGCGGTTTTTTGGTTTTTACCAGAACGCCGCCGACGCCGGGGCGCGCCAGATCCTTGCACCGTTTAATCAAAGCGTCCGTTCCCTCGACGGCTTCGACGCCCAAAACGATGCCCTGCTGCACGACAACGGACTGTCCGACGTCCAGCGCCCCCAGCCCCAGCGCGATTTTCACGCCGTGCGCGATGTCGTCCAAAGCCTGCGCGTCGGGTTTGATTTTGCCGAATGCGCCTTCCGTCGCCAAAATGCCGCCCATGACTTCGTGAACGCCGACGATTTTGAAGCCTTCCGCTTCGACGTGTTTGATAACGGCGGACAGCAAGTTATCGTCGCCGAACGCCTTGAAACCGATTTTAGCCAGAAATTTTGCCGTCCACCAATCGGGGCGCAGTTGAAACAGCGACGGGCGTTTGACAAAACCGATCATCACGATTTCCCTGACGCCGTTTTCCTTGAAAAAGGAAACCGCCCTGCCCGCTTCGCCCAGACGGATCGTCAGGCTGTTCCGCTCTTCCGCCGTTTCGGGCGACGCGAAACCGTCCAGACACACCAATGCGAAAGGGCGACCTTCGCGCCGGCAGTGTTCGATCAACTGCTTCGGCAAAGAACCGCCCCCCGCGATAATTCCCAGCTTTTCCGCCATGCTATTCCGCTATTGTCGCTTTCGGCTGCATAAAGCCGCGCTTGTAATCCGTCTGCATGAACCGCACGATTTCCTGAACCGGTTCGCAGTCGGCATAGGTTTCGGAAACTTTCGCGACACGTTCGGACAGCGTCCCTTCGCCCTTGAAGATTTCCGAAACGGCAAGACGCAGGTTGTTGATCGTCTGCGACGAAAATCCGCGGCGTTTCAATCCGACGATGTTGACGCCTTCCAGATTTCCGAAAGAAATCAGCGAAAACGGAATGACGTCGCGCGTGATGCCGCACATGCCGCCGACCATCGCGTGCGATCCGATGCGCGAAAACTGATGCACCGCGGACAGTCCGCCGATGATGACGTTGTCGCCGACCTTGACGTGTCCCGCCAGCGTCGCGTTGTTCGACATGATCACGTTGCTGCCGACGTGGCAGTCGTGCGCGATGTGCGTACCGATCATGAACAGTCCGTTGTCGCCGACGACCGTGACGTTTCCGCCGTCGGGCGATCCCGGCTGCATCGTCGCGTATTCGCGGATCGAATTGTTTTTGCCGATGATCAGCTTGCCTTTTTTATCCTTGTCCTTCAGGTCCTGGTTTTTGCCGCCGATCGCCGCGAACGGACGGATTTCCGTGTTTTCGCCGATCGTCGTGTCGCCGCCGACCCAGACGTGGGACACCAGCTTCACGCCGTCTTTCAGTTCGACCTGCGAACCGACGACGCAGTACGGACCGATTTCGACGCCGTCGCCGATTTTCGCGCCGTCTTCAATGACAGCCGTTGAATGAATGTTCGTCATCTGGATCAAGCTTTCTTTTCGTCAAAAATCATCGCGGTGAAAGTCGCTTCGGCGTGCAAAGTTCCGTCGACTGTCGCTTCGGCGCGGAAACGGTAGACGTTGCGGCGCGCCAATTCTTTGACGACGTGCATTTCCAGACGGTCGCCGGGCAGAACGGGCTTGCGGAATTTGGCGTTTTCGACGCTCATGAAAAACACGCCCTTTTTCACGCCTTCCTCTTGCGCGGACATGACGGTCACGGCGGCGGTCTGCGCCATCGCTTCGATCATCAAAACCCCCGGCATAACGGGATTTTCGGGAAAATGTCCCGTGAACTGCGGTTCGTTCATCGTGATGTTTTTGACGCCGACGCCCTCTTCGCCCTCTTTGACGATGCCGACTTTGTCAACCAGCAAAAACGGATAGCGGTGGGGAATCAGTTTCAAAATTTCGTTGATGCCGATTTCTCTGATAATGTTTTCTTGCATTTTATTTACTCTCTCAGCGTTTGGTGATTTTTTTCAAAGTGGCGAAGTGGCGCATAAATTCCTTGATGGGAATGGCGGGAGTCCCCATCAGACATTCCATCGGACCGACGTCGCGCGTCACGCCCGACTGCGCGGCGATCTGCGCCCCGCTGGCGATGTTCAAATGTCCGGCGACGCCCGCCTGTCCCGCCAGAACGACGAAGTCGCCCAGTTTCGTGCTGCCCGCGACGCCGACCTGCGAAACGACGACGCAACACTTGCCCGTCTGAACGTTGTGTCCGAACTGGATCAGATTGTCCATGCGCGTTCCGTCGCCGATGACCGTGTCGCCCAGCGCGCCGCGGTCGATGCAGGTGTTCGCGCCGATTTCAACGTCGTTTCCGATGACGACGCGCCCCAGCTGCGGGATTTTGGTGTGACCTTTCGGGCTCATGAAAAATCCGAAGCCGTCCTGACCGATGCGCGCGCCGGGGTAGATGTAGACTTTGTTGCCCGCCAAAGCGTACTGCACCGACGCGTTCGCGCCGATGACGCAGTCGTCGCCGAACACAACGTTGTCGCCGATGACGGCGTTCGGGCAAACGTGGCAGTTTTTCCCCAGCATCGCGTTTTCGCCGACGACGGCGCCCGCGTCGACGCGCGACCCTTCGCCGATGACGGCGGTTTCGGCGACGCACGCCCGCGGGTGGATCACGGTCTTTTCAACCTTTTCGGCGGGATAGAACGCCGCCGCGACCAAACCGTAGGACTTGTACGGCTCTTTGGACAGCAAAACCGCCGTCCCCGCCGGCGCGGAACCCGCGAAATCGGGGTGGACGATGCAGGCGGCGGCGCGCGTTTTTTCCAGATCGCCGATGTATTTTTTGCTTAACAGAAAGCTGATTTCGCCGTCCCCCGCGTCATGCAGGGAATTGACGTCGCGGATTTCCTTTCCGGCGTTCGCGGCGTCCGCGATTTCGCAGCCGCCGATTTCAGCCAGCTGTTTCAGGGTGAACGGTCCGGCGAGTTTGAAAAATTTTTTATCAGGCATGGGCGGCTCCGCTTATTTGGATTTTTTCGTTTTTTCCAAAGAGACTTTTTTCAAGTCCAGCTTCGGCATTTTTTTATTGACGCGCTTGATCGCTTCGTCCGTGACGTTCAGTTCCTCGTCGACATAGAACGCGTCGGCGGCGTTCATCACGGCGTCGAAATTCTTTTCCTTCGCCAGTTCCAGAACGACGGGATTGATGGCTTTTTCCTTAAAGGACAGCGCGGCTTCGACGAAGTTTTTCTGCAATTCGGCGGCGGCGTTTTGCGCGCGCTGCTGCAAATCCCGTTCTTCCCGCCCGATGGAATCCAGCCGTTTGCCCAGTTCCTCGTTGGACAGTTCCGTTTTTTCCTCTTCCAGTTTTTGCTTTTGTTCAAGGATTTTTCCGGCTTCCTTGTCCAAATCGGCTTTCAGAATGCCCAGCATTTTTTCACGCTGCATCTGCAATCCCTGCAAAGCCGTCGATTTCCGCGCCAGTTCGGGATCGTTGATAAAGCCGATCTTTCCGGCGAACGCCGTGTCGGCAAAGAAAACGCAAGCCAAAGCGACCGAAAGGCAAAGTCCTTTTTTCATATTTTAAAATCCCCATCCAAAGTTCAAACGGAAGTATTCCGTCTTGTCAAAATTTTCTTTCATAACGGGTCGCGCGTAATCGACGTTGATCGGACCCAACGGCGACGACCACACAAAACCGATACCGATACTACCACGCAATTTCGAAGAATACCACATTTCAGATTCATCAAAATTGTCGGGTTTGCCGATCACGCCGAAATCGGCGAAGATTTTTCCTCTCATGCCGAATTCGCTCGGCAGTCCCAGCGGAAACATCAGCTGGACGCCCGCCGTCGCCTGCCAGTCGCCGCCCAGCGAATCGTCACCCGTTTTCGACCGCGCCGCGACGCCGCCGTCTTCAAATCCGCGCAGAGTGCCGCCGCCCAGAAAATAACGGTTGTTCAGCCGCACGTCCTGTCCGATGCCGAAAATGTACCCCGCCGAAGACGACAGCCCCAGCACCCATTTGTCTTTCAGCGGAATGTAGTACGCCGCCGAAACGTCCGAACGCAGGTATTTCGAATCGCCGCCGAACCCCGCCAGATCGTTCGACACGGAAACGTAGTAGCCCTCCGACGGATTGTAGCGGTTGTCCAGATAGTCCCAGAACAGGGTCTGGCTGATCATGGACGTGATGGTCGTTCCTTCCTGTTCCTTGACGTAAATCGACGCGGAATCGCTGACGTTGACGATTTTGTCCTGCCGCAAAGTGTATTTGACGGTGTGCGACAGCTCTTCCGAATATTTCCAGCTGAGCGACGCGGACGCCCCGCCCATTTCGGAATCGTAGGAACTGCGGTCGGAATAATTGCGCGTCAGATAGAACACGTCCAGCCCCAGCGACAGTTCGCGGTTCAGAAACCACGGTTCGACAAAGCTGACGTCGAACAGGGTCTTTTCCTGCGCGATCGAAGCGGACACGCCGACTTTGCGCCCCGTTCCCAAAAAATTGTTTTCCTGCACGGACACTTCCGCCATCGGACCGTCGTAAGACGACCAGCCGATTCCCAGTTTCAGCGATCCCGTCGATTTTTCGGAAACGTCCGTTTTCAAAACCGCGCGGTCGGGAACGCCATCGACCGGTTCGATGTCCATCGTCACGCGGTCGAAGTAGTTCAGGTTTTCGATGCGCTGTTTCGACCGTTTGATTTTCGCCGCGCTGTACGCGTCCCCCTCGGCGAAACGAAATTCGCGGCGAATCACGTTGTCCAGCGTGCGGCTGTTTCCAGTGATTTTGATTTCGTCGATGAACAGGCGCTGTCCCTCTTTGACCGTAAAGACGACGTCGACTTTGTTTTCGCCGTCGCGTTTTTTCAATTCGGACGCGACGTCGACGAAAGGAAAACCTTTCGCCCCGACGGCGTCGACCAAAGCGACCTCGCTGTTTTCGACTTTGACGTTGTTGAACCACGTTTCCGGCTTGACGGTCGCGACGCCGGCGACGTCGGCGGCGTCCAGCCCGTCCAGTTCGGATACGACCCTGACGTCGCCGACCTTGTAGCGTTCTCCCTCGTCCAAAACCAGCGTCAGGTAGAAATCCTCGCGGTTTTGGGACAGTTCCGCGGACGACGACACGATGTTGAAATCCATGTAGCCGTGGCGCAGATAGAACCGGCGCAACAGCTCCTTGTCGTACGCGAAACGGTCGGGATCGAACGAATCCATCGACGTGAACCACCGATACCAGCGTTTTTCCTTGGACAGCATTTCCTCTTCCAGCGTGTCGGCATCAAAGGCGTCGTTGCCGATAAAGTCGATTTTACGGATAAAAGCGGGTCTGCCTTCGCTGATTTCGAACACGACGTCCAGCCGGTTTTGCGACCGTTCGACGACTTTCGGTTCGACCGACGCCGAATAACGCCCCATTCGCTTGTACAGTTCCAAAATCCTTTGCGCGTCGCGGCGGATTTTCGACCGCGTGAACACGGAACGCGGTCGCAGGGATATTTCGTCCTTCAACTGCTGGGATTTGATTTTTTTGTTTCCCTCGAACACGATCTGCCCGACGATCGGGTTTTCGACGACCTTGACCGTCAGCACGCCGTTGTCCAGCGTCAGATTCACGTCGGCGAACAATCCCGTCGAAAACAGGGATTTCAGGCTGTTGTCCAGTTTGTCCTCGGTCACGGAATCGCCTTTGTTGACCGCCAGATACGTCATCACCGTTTCGGGTTCGATGCGCATAATGCCGTCAATGACGATTTCCGACACAGTTTCCGGTTTTTGCGCGGCGTGCGCGGCGCAAAAAGGCAGAAACGTCCCCAAAACGACGAGAGCAAACAGTTTTTTCAAAGAATCACCCTAGTGAAACAAGCGCATCAATATGCGGACGATATCATTCCACGACGTCACGATCAACAGGCACAGCAACAGCGCGACGCCGATGTTCAGGGCGATTGTTTCGATGCGTTCGTTGATCGGACGGCGAATGACGGCTTCGATCGCGTAAAACAGCAGATGCCCGCCGTCCAGCACGGGAACGGGCAGCAGATTGACCAGCCCGATGCCGATCGACACGTTGATCAGAAACAGCGTGAAGTTCAGAACGCCGCCGCGCGCGGCGTCCCCCGACGCTTCGGCGATGCCCAGCGGACCGCGCATGTCGTCGGCGGAACGCTGTCCCAGAACGATGCGCTTTAAAATCACCAGCGTGTCCGCCGTGATTTCCCAAGCTTCGCGCACGGCTTCGACGAAAGCCTGACCGACGGTCAATTCTTTGTAGTGTTCGCGCGTCAAAACCGCCTGCACGCCCAAAACCGCCCCGCCCGTTTCGTCGGACAGGCGCGCGGTCAGAGGAATTTCCGCGCCGTCGCGCAAAACGACCATGTTCAGCGTCTTGTCCAGCTGAACCATGCGGCGCACGTCCGCGAAAGTTTCGATTTTTTCGCCGTTGATGCTTAAAATCCTGTCGTTTTTCAGAACGCCCGCGGCGGCGGCGGCGGAATCCTTGGCGACCTCGGACACAACCGGCGGCACGGCGACCATGCCGAAAACGGACAGAAACACCGTCAGCAGAACGATCGCGAACACATAGTTCATCGCCGGTCCGGAGAAGGAAACGACCGCCTTTTTCCACAACGGCTGGTGCGGAAAGGAAACGGCTTTCTCTTCAGCCGTAAATTCTTTCACGTTTTCATCGGCTTTGGTGCTGGCGGCGTCGGCGTCGCCGAACATTTTGACGTATCCGCCCAGCGGGATCAGGCAGATTTTCCATTCCGTGCCTTTTTTATCCCTGCGCGCCCACAGCGTTTTGCCGAATCCCATCGAAAATTCGTCGACCCGAACGCCGCACCGGCGCGCCGCCAAGAAATGCCCGTATTCGTGGACGATGACGACCAGCGACAAGACGACCAGAAAAGACAGCGGATACAGCACGGTCAAAAAAGCGGACATCACGGCTTATTCTCCTTCGTCCAAATAGCGTTTGGTTTCCTCGCGCGCCAGCAAATCGACGGCGATGACGTCGTGAATCGTCGCCACGGGCTTCGCCGGCAGACGTTCGACGATTTTTTCAACGACGCGGACAATGTCCAAAAATCCGATTTCGCGGCGCAGAAAAGCGCCGACCGCGACTTCGTTCGCCGCGTTCATGATCGCCGTCGCCGCCTGTCCTTTTTTCAGACATTCCTTCGCCAGACGCAAAGCGGGGAAGCGCGTTTCGTCGGGGGCGGAGAACGTCAGTCCGGACAGCGCCGTCAAATCCAGCCGCGCCGTCGGGGAAACCATGCGGTCGGGATACGCCAGAGCGTACGAAATCGGCGTGCGCATGTCGGGCATGCCCATATGCGCCAGAACGGAACCGTCGACATAGGCGACCGCGCTGTGAACGATGGATTGCGGGTGAACCAGCACCTCGATTCTGTCCGCGCCGAATCCGAACAGATGGCGGGCTTCGATGATTTCCAGCCCTTTGTTCATCATCGTGGCGGAATCGACAGAAATTTTAGCCCCCATGCTCCAATTCGGGTGGGCGACGGCTTGTTCCGGCGTGACTTTTTCCATAAAAGCCGCGTCCTTTTCGCGGAAAGGACCGCCCGACGCCGTCAGCAAAATCCTGTCGACGGCGGAACGGTGTTCGTTTTCCAGCGTCTGGAAAATCGCGCTGTGTTCGGAATCGACGGGAACCAAAGTCGCGCGCGCGTCCCTGATCGCCTTCATCACGATTTCGCCCGCGCAGACCAGCGTTTCCTTGTTCGCCAAAGCCAGCGTCTTTCCGCGTTTGACGACCTCCATCGTCGGCAGCAGTCCCGCCGCCCCGACGATCGACGACATCGTCCAGTCCGCGTCCAGCTTCGCCGCGTCGATCACGGCGTCAAAACCGGCTTCGACGCGCACGGGCGTTCCGGACAGCAAATCCTTTAATTCCGAATACTTGTCCTTGTTCGCGGTAACGGCGACCTCGGCGCGCAACATCTTCGCCTGTTCCGCCAGCAGCGGCACGTTTTGATTTCCCGTCAGGGCGACGACGCGGTATTTGTCGGGATAACGCCGGACGATGTCGACCGTGCTTTTGCCGATCGACCCCGTCGATCCCAGAATCGTAACGGATTTTTCAGCCATTTCTTCACCCCCAGAAATCCAAAGTCGGGAACAGAGCCAAAATCAGAACGACGATCGGCGCGACCGCCAGCAACGCGTCCGTGCGGTCGAAAATGCCGCCGTGTCCCGGGATCAGATTGCCCGAATCCTTGACGCCCAGATAGCGTTTGATCCACGATTCGAACAGATCGCCGCCCTGCGACGCGGCGCCCAAAACGGCGGAAACGCCCATCACGAAACCGAAGTCCGTCAGCCCGTCGCATTTAGCGCACGCCAATCCCCACAAAGCGGAGGTCAACATGCCGCCGAACAGTCCCGCCCAAGTTTTCTTCGGGCTGATTTTCGGGCACATTTTCGGTCCGCCGATCGTTTTGCCGAACACGTACGCGCCCGTGTCCATCGCCCACACCGTTCCGATCAGCCACAGCGTGCAGACGAATCCGAAATTCGACAGCATGTACGCCAGCGAAACCATCGGATAGACCGAATACGCCATGCCGAACGCGAACAGCTTTTGATGTTCCGTGTTCTGTTTTTTAACGACGGCGTACAAAGCGACCGTCATCACCGCGGGCAAAGTCCAGGCGATTTCCGGCGCGTCGTCCAGCATAAAGACGCACGCGACGCCCGTCACGGCGATCAGCATGCCCGAAACGGTAAAGCGTTTCAGCACCAGATTTTCCCATTCCGCCCCCATCGCGGTCAAAGCGGCGGCGCACAACAGTTCGAACCACGGTGTCCCGTAGTAAAGCGCCAGAACGGGCAGCGGCAACAGCAGCAAAGCCGACAGAACACGTTGTTTTAACATAGAAACTCCTTTATTAAACTTTGCCGAAACGGCGGTGGCGGGCGGCATATTCGTCCAAAGCCGCCTGAAAATCGCGTTCGCAAAAATCGGGCCACAGGGTATCCGTAAAAACATATTCCGAATACGCGGACTGCCACAACAAGAAATTACTGATTCGCTTTTCCCCGCTGGTGCGGATCACCAGATCGGGATCGGGGACGTCGGGCAGATACAGCGCCGCGGAAAACGATTTTTCATCGATTTCGTCGGGCTGAATTTCGCCGTTTTTGACGCGCAGAGCCAAAGCGCGCGCGGCGTCGACGATTTCCTCGCGTCCGCCGTAGCTGATCGCCATGATCAAGCGCAGTTTTTGATTTTCGGGGGACGGCGCGGCGTTTTCGGCTTTCGCCATCAATTCGCGCGTTTTTTCGGGCAGCCAAGCCGTCCGTCCCGCGAACGACACGCCGACGCCTTTTTCCGTGAACGGAGCGATTTCTTTCGACAGATATTCGTCCAGCATCGAAAAAAGGGCGTCGACCTCGTCTTTCGGTCTGTTCCGGTTTTCCGACGAAAAACAGAACAGCGTGACGTAGCGCACCCCCGCCCGCAAGCAGCAGTCCAACAGTTTTTCGACGACTTTCGCCCCCGCGCGGTGTCCCGCCGTCCGCGGCAGGGATCTTTGTTTCGCCCAACGCCCGTTGCCGTCCATGATGACGGCGACGTGTCGGGGAAAGACGGCTTGCTTGTTCATCAGACCTGCTTGATTTCCTGATCTTTGACTTTCAGCATTTCGTCCATCGTTTTGATGGTCGCGTCGGTCATGTTCTGGATTTCGGTTTCGTATTTTTTCTGATCGTCTTCGGAAATTTCGCCGTCTTTCTGCATTTTTTTGACGGCGTCCATCGCGTCGCGGCGAATGTTGCGAACGGCGATTCGCGCCTGTTCCGTGTATTTCGCGGCGATTTTCGTCAATTCAATGCGGCGTTCCTCGTTCAAAGGGGGAATGGGAATGCGGATCAGCTGACCGTCGTTCATCGGGTTCAGTCCCAAATCGGACGACCGGATCGCCTTTTCGACGGATTTGACCAAAGAACGGTCCCACACCTGAACCGACAGCATGCGCGATTCGGGAACGCTGACCGTGCCGACCTGCGACAGCGGCGTCATCGCGCCGTACGCTTCGACCATCAATCCGTCCAGCAAAGCCGTCGACGCGCGCCCCGTGCGCAAACCGGAAAAGTCTTTTTTCAGCGCTTCGACGGTTTTGTCCATGCGGACGCGGGTGTCCTGCCGTGTTTCGTTATAATCTGCCATATTCGTTCTCCATCATTCGGCGTCGGTGATGACGGTGAAAGCCCCCTCGCCCGCCAAAGCGCGGTACAGGGCTTTTTCCCCGTGCATGGAAAAGACAACGATCGAAATTTTGTTGTCCCTTGCCAAAGCGATCGCGGACGCGTCCATCACCTTCAAGTTTTTGACCAATACTTCATCATAGCTGACTTTTTCGTATCGTACAGCGTTTTTATCCGTTTTCGGATCGGCGGTGTACACGCCGTCGACCTGCGTGGCTTTGAAAATGGCTTCGCACCCCATTTCCGCGGCGCGCAAAGCCGCGCCCGTGTCCGTCGTAAAGAACGGGTTTCCCGTTCCCGCGGCAAAAATGACGACGCTGCCTTCTTCCAGTTTCTTTTTAACGCGCGGCTGAACGTAGGGTTCGCAGATCGTCGGCATCACGACGCCCGACACGACGCGCGCGGGAACGCCGGCGCGCTGCAGCGCGTCCTGCATCGCCAGCGAATTGATGACGGTCGCCAGCATGCCCATATGGTCGGCGCGCACGCGGTCCATGCCGCCCGCCGCGCCTTTCAGACCGCGAAAAATGTTTCCGCCGCCGATCACCAAAGCGATTTGAACGCCGGCGTCGTGAACGATTTTGATTTCACGCGCGATCTCGTTCAGCATGTCTTCGTCCAGACCGAAGCTTTTTCCGCCCATCAGTCCTTCGCCCGACAATTTCAGCAAAATCTTTTTGTATTTCATCGTTTTCACTTTAAATTCAACGTTTTTTTGACAAAAAAACGGCGGGACTTTTTGATCTCCCGCCGTTTTATCAAATCGATTATTTGCCGGCAGCGGCGGCGACTTCGGCAGCGAAGTCTTCTTCTTTCTTTTCGATGCCTTCGCCCAAAGTGAAACGGGCGAAAGCCTTCAATTCGACGGGAGCGCCGATTTCTTTGGCGGCTTCCGCGACGACGTCTTTGATTTTCTTTTTGTCGTCCATGATAAAGAACTGTTCGTTCAAAACGACTTCCTCATGGAATTTGCGGATACGACCTTCGACCATCTTTTTAATGATTTCGTCTGGTTTCTTTTTGCCCGTTTTCGCCTGTTCTTCCTTGATCTGCGCTTCGACGACGTTCTTTTCGCGCTCTTCCATTTCGGCGGGGACGTCGGCGACGTTCAGGCAGACCGGAGCGGCGGCGGCGACGTGCATCGCCAGATTTTTCGCCAGTTTTTCCAACGCGGCTTTGTCGCCCGCCGATTCCAGAGCGACCAGCGTGCCGATTTTGCCCAGACCGTCGGCGATCGCGCCGTGCATATAGCCGACGACGACGCCGTCGTTGACGGCGACTTTGGCGACGCGGCGCAGGTTCATGTTTTCGCCGATTTTGGCGATCAGATCGGTCAAGGTCGCCTGAACGTCCTTGCCGTCTTCATACGCGGCGGCTTTCAAAGCTTCGATGTCACCGTCGCCCTGCAAAGCGATTTCGGCGGTTTTGGCGACAAACTGCTGGAACAGTTCGTTTTTGGAAACGAAGTCGGTTTCGGAGTTGACTTCGACGACGACGCCCTGTTTGCCGTCCGTTTTCATGGCGACCAAACCCTGAGCGGCGACGCGTCCCGCTTTTTTCGCGGCGGTCGCCAGACCTTTTTCGCGCAACCAGTCGACGGCTTTTTCAATGTCGCCGTCGGACGCGGTCAGGGCTTTTTTGCAATCCATCATGCCAGCGCCGGATTTTTCGCGCAATTCTTTAACGGCAGCGGCGGTAATTTCAGCCATTTGAGTGTTTTCCTTTCTGAATGATACTGAGTGATAAAGTAATGGCGGCAGAACAACGCCACCGCCATTACCAAAGCTTTCAAGCCTTATTCGGCTTTGCCTTCGTCCGCGGCGGATTCGACTTCTTCGACAGCCGTTTCGCGCGCGCCCAGATCGACGCCCGCGGCGGCCATTTCAGCCTGAATACCGTCCAAAACGGCGCCCGAAATCAGTTCGCAATACAGGTTGATCGCGCGAATGGCGTCGTCGTTGCCCGGAATCGGGAAATCGACGCCGTCGGGATCGGAGTTCGTATCGCACACCGCGATCACGGGAATGCCCAAACGGCGGGCTTCATGCAGAGCCAAGCCTTCTTTGACCGTGTCGATGACGAAAATCAAATCGGGACGACCGCCCATGTCTTTGATGCCGCCCAGCGACAGATCCAGCTTTTCACGTTCGCGCGAAATGTTCAGCTTTTCTTTTTTGGTCAAGCCTTCGAATTCGCCTTTTTCCTGTTTCGCGTCGATTTCTTTCAGACGGCGGATCGACTGGGAAACCGTTTTCCAGTTTGTCAGCGTGCCGCCCAGCCAGCGGTGGTTGACGTAATACTGACCGCAACGTTCCGCCGCTTCGCGAACGGGCTGCTGAGCCTGCGTTTTCGTGCCGACGAACAGAATGCGTCCGCCCTGAGCCGCCGTGTCGCGGACAGCCTGCATCGCGCGGTACAGCATCGGAACCGTCTGCTGCAAATCGATGATGTGGACGTTGTCGCGCGTGCCGAAAATGTACTGTTTCATTTTCGGATTCCAGCGGCGGGTGTTGTGACCGAAGTGAACGCCGGCTTCGATCAGCTGACGCATCGTGAATGTGGGAAGAGCCATTTTATTTTTCCTCTTTTCCGGTTAAACCTCCGCGGGTCAAAGAGCCGGAGAACCATTCCCCGACACCGGAGCGAAACCGCCGCAAAGCGCCGTTTCCGCCGAACCCGCGTGTGAAATCACGTCGTTTCTAATCCGTTTTCCGCGTTTTTGCAAGACATAATTCGTCCCGCGCCGCAAAAAAGTTCAATCCCGCCCGACGACCGCGGCGTACAGATACGCCAGATACGCGCTTTGCGCGACGCACGAAAACAGCGCGGCGGCGACGGAACAAAAATTCAGCAGGAACACCGCCGCGTTTTCGCCGAAAAACGCGCCGGCGAAAGACGAAGCGACCGACGCCGCGAACAGCGGCGCGATCCAGATTCCCGCAAAAATCAAAACGGCGGACGCGCCGATTTTCCGCGTCGCCCGCCACGCGCCGCCGAACGACAGGCTTTTTCCCGCGACGCGCGCGGGCAGTAAAAAGACAAACCTGAGAACGAAATACGGCGAAACGAGAACGCCCGCCAATCCGGCGTAAAGCCACACGTTCCCCGGAACGGGATAAAAACGGTTCGCGACGAACACCAGCGCCGCTCCGGTAGCCGCCGCCGGCGGCGCGGCGTAAAGAACGGCTAAAACGGCTTGCGCGACGAAAGCCAGCAATCCCTTGTCTAAAACGGGGACGTAGTTTCCGGAATCCTCGTCCTTCCCGAAAAAGACGATGCGCTGGGTTTTATACGCCAGCGCCGCCGCCAGATGCGCCAGCGTCAGGACGAACGCCGCCAGCATCGCGAAATTCAGCCGCCATTTGAAATCGGCGGTTTCGGCGACGGACAGGACCGGATAAACCCTTTCCAGCGCGAACAGCGCCAGCACCGCCGCGAACGGATACATCAACAGCCGCTTCATGCGTCCGGCGTCGGCGACGAAACGAACGGTCGGCTTTAACAGCGCCAGCAGGCTCAAAGAATCCATCGTCACAGCTCCTTCACTTCGGTCACGCCGCGGATTTTCGGCAGGGCGGACAACACGTCCGACGTCAAAGCGTATGTGTTTTCGCACGCGATTTCCACGTTCCATTTATCGGTCAGGACGGACAGAATCACGCGGCACCGCCCCGGTTTCATCCCGTCGATCAGTTTTTTGACCTCTTCGACGGCGTTGATTTGTTCGATGACGATCACCAGACACCCCGTCGTCTGGGATATGACGTCGTCCAAAACGTCGGCGTGCTGCAAGACCAGACGAGGCTCCTCCCCGCCCTCCTGCCGTTCGGCGTTGACCGTGATCAACAGCGGCTTGTCCGTTTTCAGCAGTTCCCTGTACCGGTTCAGGCTTTCGGAAAAAACGGCGAATTCAAAACTGCCCGACGTGTCGGACGCCGCGACGAAAGCGTATTTTGTCCCCTTTTTGCTGACGCGTTCGCGCATCGACGTGACCGTCACCGCCATTTTGGCGCGCACGTTTCCCGCCTGCGCGACGCCGCGCGCGACTTCCAGATACGTCATCGCGCGCATGCGGTCCAGACTTTTGCCGTACCGGTCCAGCGGGTGCGCCGACAGGAAAAATCCGATCACGGCGGATTCCATTTTCAGTTTTTCGTCGGGCGACCAGTTCGGCGCGGGGACAAGCTCGATGTCCTTTTCCGTAACGGCTTGTCCGAACAGGTTGATTTGCGAACTGTTCTTTTCCTCGCCCGCGACGCGCGCGTGCTTCATCAGCAGATCCAGATTGGCGTGCAGCAGCCCCCTGTTGTTTTCCAGCGTGTCGAACGCCCCCGCCTTGATCCACGTTTCCAGACTTTTTCTGTCCAGTTTCGACGCGTCCATGCGGCGGATAAAGTCTGAAACCGATTTGAACGGACCGTTTTTCGCGCGTTCGTCGACAACCGCCTGCGCCGTGGATTCGCCCGATCCCTTGACCGCCGTCAAAGCGTAGCGCACCGCGCCGTTTTCAACGGAAAAGTGAACTTTCGACTTGTTGATGTCGGGCGGCAGCAGCGTGATTTTCAACCGCCCCAGCTCCTTTTTGTACAAAGCGAGCTTGTCGGTGTTCTGCATGTCGTACGTCATGGTCGACGCCATGAATTCGACGGGGTGGTGCGCTTTCAGAAAAGCGGTCTGGTACGTCACCAGAGCGTACGCCGCGGCGTGGGATTTGTTGAACCCGTATTCCGCGAATTTCGCCATGCGGTCGAAAATCGATTCCGCCAAAGCCTTGTCGATGCCGTTTTTCACGGATCCGGAAACGAATTTTTCGCGTTCGAGGGGAATTTTCTCCTTGATCTTTTTCCCCATGACCTTGCGCAGACCGTCCGCGCCGCCCATCGTGTAGCCGCCCATTTTCTGGGCGATCTGCATGACCTGTTCCTGATAGATCATGATGCCGTAGGTTTCTTTAAGAATCCCCTCCAGCATCGGGTGCATGTAGTCCGGCTCTTCCTTGCCGTGTTTGCGGTTGATGTAGCTGGGAATGTTGTCCATGGGTCCGGGACGGTACAGGGAGATCACGGCGATGATTTCCTCGAACGTCGTCGGCGCCAGATCGCGCAGGACTTTGCGCATGCCGCCGCTTTCCAGCTGGAACACGCCGTCCGTTTCCGCGTGTTGCAGCAAAGTGAACGTCGCCTGATCCGCCAGATCGATTTCCGAAATGTTCAGCAGCGGCTTTCCTTCGCGTTTCAAGCGTTCGTTCGCCATGTCGACCGCCTCTTTGATGACGGTCAGCGTTTTCAACCCCAAAAAGTCGAATTTGATCAGCCCCGTGGATTCGACGAACTTCATATTGTACTGCGTGACGGGCAGTTCGGATCCCGACCCGAAATCGCGGAAAACGGGGACGATTTCGTTCAAAGGCTTTTGCCCGACGACGACGCCCGCCGCGTGGGTCGACGCGTTGCGGTACAGCCCTTCCAGTTTTTCCGCCAGCGACAGAAGCCTGTCGACGGGGGCGTCCGTTTTGCGCCAGCGTCCGAATTCCGGCTCGGATTCGTAAGCCTTCGCCAGCGTCATTTTCGGATCGGGCGGCACCATGCGCGCCAGTTTGTCGGCGACGAAGTCCAGCTGCAAAACGCGTCCGACGTCGCGAATGACGACTTTCGCCTGCATTTGCCCGAACGTGATGATTTGCGCCACGCGGTCGTGTCCGTATTTGTTGCGGACGTATTCGATCGTTTCGCCGCGCCGCGTCTGGCAAAAGTCGACGTCGAAGTCGGGCATGTTCACGCGTTCGGGGTTCAGAAAGCGTTCGAACAGCAAATTCAGCCGCAACGGATCCAAATCCGTGATTTTCAGCGACCACGCAACGACCGACCCCGCGCCCGAACCGCGCCCCGGTCCGACGGGAATGCCGTGGTCTTTCGACCAGCCGATAAAGTCCGAAACGATCAGAAAGTATCCCGAAAATTTCATTTTAACGATGACGGACAGCTCGTATTCCAGACGTTCGCGGTATTTTTTCCCCGCTTGCTCTTTTTCTTCTGCGGTCATGCCGTCCGCATAGACGTGAACCTCCAATCGTTTTTCCAGCCCTTCGCGCGCGCGTTTTTGAACGGTGATCGCCTCTTCCAATTCGCCGAAAGTGCGCGAATCCAGCTGTTCCTGAACCGTCTTGCCCGTTTTTGGATCGTCCGTCAGATAGCCGCGAATTCGTTCGTACATGATTTGACGCGCGGCGTCCCCTTCGGCGTCGACGTGTTCGCAATCGGGATAGATCGGCAGCGCGGGCGGGTGGAATTTCACCATAAAGCCGCAACGTTTGGCGATGTTGACCGTGTTTTGAACCGCCTCGGGCAAATCTTCGAACAGGCGGATCATCTCTTCGGGCGATTTAAAGTAGTATTCGGGGTTCAGGCGGCGGCGGTCGTTGACGACGACGTGCGTTTTTTCCTTGATGCACAACAGGGCGTCGTGCGCCTCGAACATGTCGGGGTCGACGAAGTAGACTTCGTTCGTCGCGACCAGCGGCACGTTGTGCTTGTACGCCAGATCCAGAAAAGCCTGTTCGGTTTTTTCCTCTTGTTCCGTGCCGTGGCGCTGAATTTCCATATACAGGCGGTCGGGAAAAGCCCGCATCAGCATTTTCAGCGCCTCTTCCGCCTTTTCCGTTTTGCCCGCCAGCAACAGTTTGCCGACCGGACCGTTCACCCCGCCCGTCAGACAGATCAGCCCCGCCGAAAACTGTTTCAGCTTTTCATAGGGAACGTGCGGCTTTTCGTCGGTCGGCGTGAACATGTACATCTGCTCGGACTGCAAACGCAGACTGTTGTAGCCGTCTTCGTTCTGCGCCAGCAGGACGATGTCGGACAGCGCGGCGTCGGGATCCTTGACCGTGAAACGCTTTTCCTCCAACCCCATGTCGACGCTGGTTTGGACGCCGATGATCGGCTGAATGCCGTGCGCCGCGCATTCCGTCGACATTTCGAACGCGCCGCACAGGTTGTTCGTGTCCGTCATCGCCACGGCGGGCATACGGTATTTTTCGCACAATCCCGTCAATTTTTTGACTTTGACCGCGCCTTCCAGCAGGGAATACGCCGTATGCACGCGCAGATGCACGAATTCCGCCAAAGGCAGAGAGGGAGAAGCCGCCGCTGTCGTTTCCTGTTCCGCCATGTTTTCACACTTCGACGAAACGTTGTTTAAAGGCGACGCGTCCGCTCATGCCCAGCGTGTCCATTTCTTCCAATTTTCCGTCGCGCAGAGTGATTTTGCGGTCCATTCTGTCCGCCAGTTCAGGATTGTGCGTCGCGATCAAAGCGGACAATCCCGTTTCGCGAACGACGTCGACCAAAACGGCGAAAACGGATTCCGACGTGATCGGGTCGAGGTTGCCCGTCGGTTCGTCCGCCAGCAGCAGATGCGGACCGTTCGCCAAAGCGCGGGCGATCGCGACGCGTTGCGCCTCGCCCCCCGACAGTTGCGCGGGACGGTGCTTCATTCTGTTTTTCAGCCCCATTTTTTCCAGCAAAGCCTCGGCGCGTTCGGCGGCGGCGCGTTTTTTGACGCCCGCGATCATTTGCGGAATCATCACGTTCTCCAACGCCGAAAACTCGGGCTGCAAATTGTGGTTCTGATATACGAATCCCAAATATTCCCGCCGCATTTTCGTGCGCGTGTCGTCGTCCATGTCGGAACTGGGTATGCCGCTGACGAACACTTCGCCCTCGTCGGGGGCTTCCAGCAATCCCGTGACGTGCAGCAAAGTCGACTTGCCCGCGCCGGACGGACCGACCAAAGCGACCGTTTCGCCTTTGGCGATCGTCAAATCGACGCCGCGCAGGACGTCAATGATCGTCTTGCCCTGCACGTAATGACGGCGGACGTCTTTCAGCGTCAGCACGGGAACGGCGGGGGAACGGTTCGTCAATTCGTCATTCATAGCGCAAAGCCTCCACGGGATCCAGACGCGCCGCGCGCCACGACGGATAGATCGTCGCGGCGAACGACAGGAACAAAGCCATGATCACGACGGCGGCGACCTCGACGGGGTTGACTTCGGCGGGCAGACGCGACAGGAAATAGATTTCGGCGGAAAACAGATCCGTTCCCGTCAGGCTTTCCAGAAAACGGCGGATATTTTCGATATTGCCGCAGAACAAAAGCCCGAACAGAACACCGAACAGCGTTCCGAAAAACCCGATGGACGCCCCGCTCATAAAGAAAATGCGCATAACCATGCCGCGCGTCGCCCCCATCGTGCGCAAGACGGCGATGTCGCGTCCCTTGTCTTTGACCAGCATGATCAGTCCGGAAATCATATTGAACGAGGCGACCAGAATGATCAGCGTCAAAATCAGGAACATCACGTTGCGTTCGACCTGAATCGCGTTGAAAAACGCGGCGTTCGACCTCTGCCAGTCATAGACGCGCACGCCCGTTCCCAGCCGCGCGGCGATCTGCCGGCGAACCGCGTCGACGTCATCGGCTTTGTTCAGATAAACCTCCAAATTCGTCACGGCGTCGCCCGTGTCGAAAAACTTTTGCGCCTCCGCCATCGGCATAAAAATGAAATTCGCGTCGTATTCGTACATGCCGACGGAAAACGTCCCGCCGACCGTGTAGGAACGCATGCGCGGCACGCTGCCGAACGCGGTCACGGTTCCCTTGGGCGAAATCAGCGTGATGTCCTCGCCGACATAGACGCCCAGCTTTTGCGCCAGACGGTCGCCGATGACGACCGTTCCCTTTTGCGACAAAACGTCCGCCGTTCCGCCGGCGACGCTGTCCGCCAGCAGTTTTCTTTTCGCGAAATCCCGCGGACGGACGCCCCGCACGATCGCCCCCTGCGCGTTGCGTTCGGAACTGACCATCACCTGCCCTTCGATCAACGGCATCACCATATTGACGCCGTCGATCCGTCCGACGCGCTCGGCTGTTTTTTCATAGTTGCCCAGCGCCGCGCCGTAAGCGGGATAAACGCCCAAATGCCCGTTCAGCCCCAGCACGCGGGAAAGCAGTTCCTGACGAAAGCCGTTCATGACCGCCATGACGATGATCAGCGTCGCCACGCCCAGCACAATGCCCAAAAAGGAAAACGCCGCGATGACCGAAACGAATCCCTCTTTGCGCCGCGCCCGCAGATAGCGCATCGCGACCATGCGTTCAAAAGCGGAAAAAATCATCTTTCCCCCGTGTTCAGGCGTTGTTTCACTTCGTCAAAAACGCGACGGCGGCTTCGGGCGTCATTTCGACGCGTTCGCCCGTTTTGCGGTTTTTGATTTCGACGACGCCGTTCGCCAGTCCGCGCGTCCCGACGATCAGCTGATACGGCAGTCCGATCAGATCCATCGTCGAAAATTTCACGCCCGCGCGTTCGTCGCGGTCGTCGTACAGAACGTCGACGCCCGCCCGGCGCAATTCGGCGTACATTTTTTCGCACGCTTCGTCCGTTTCGGCTTTGCCCGTCGTCAGATTGACCAGTCCGACCTTGAACGGCGCGACGGATTCGGGCCAAACAATGCCGTTGTCGTCGTGCGACGCTTCGATGATCGCGCCCATCAGGCGGGAAACGCCGATGCCGTAGCAGCCGCCCTCGATCAAAACGGGCTTGCCGTCTTCGCCCGCGACGGCGACGTTCATCGGATTGGAGTATTTTTTGCCGTAATAGAACACCTGTCCGACTTCGATGCCGCGCGCGCTCAGCAGGTTTTCAACCTTTCCGGCTTCGGCTTCGTCGTATTTTTCCTCGGTCGCGGCGTACAGCGACGTCCATTTTTTGTACAGCGGTTCCAGATCCGAATCGTAATCGACGTTTTCGGACGGAATTTCCATGTCCAGATAAGCCTTGTCGCAATAGACCTGTTCCTCGCCCGTTTCCGCCAGAACGATAAATTCGTGGCTCAGATCCC
>ERZ808286.284-NODE-284-length-36105-cov-7.934230_pt1 | contig 36105 bp, 34 predicted proteins | sample MGYA00521276_ERZ808286 | MGnify/ENA primary metagenome ERZ808286 (study PRJEB31516, sample SAMN03275607) | gut metagenome | biome: mammalia-associated habitat; material: feces | host: Papio cynocephalus | place: Kenya | collected 2012-08-01 ... | reverse complement strand
TAGATCCCAAGTATTCACTTATACAACTATTTGTACAACTCATTTCTTTATTTATTGAGGGTGTGGTGGAAATTTCAACATATATTGCTCATTGTCGTACATAATTGCAATTTTGCTTCCATTTGCACCTCAATATGTTTTATTTTTTTGTTTGGCATTTGAAAAATCAATCATCATTCTCTTTTCGCATCCTTAAATACTTGTATCGCAAATACCATGCTTGTTCGTTAGAGATTAATTGATTAACCTCTGAAGAATTAATATCGGCATTCAACTCACACCAGCAAATATCCCAATGGTAATCAATTTCGCCTCTGTCTATAATTGCCCAAGACTGTTTCATTCTCTCGAGAGATTCTCTGAGAAATTTTGGAAGACCACATTCATAATGTGTCTCATCTAAAGGCAACCCAGCCTCAGTGTTATAGCCATCTTTTGTCATAAAAACATTATGTCACAAAAGGCTTAATGTTTGAAGCGTGTTCCTATTTCTCTTAAGGGATAAGTTAGTGAAATATTAGCTAGAAAAAGGGCTGTATGCACTTTCTAAGAGATTTGTTTATTCGTTCATTGATCCCTTTTTCTTTTAGTAATTTTAATTGACCAAAAAGAAAGCAAGAGCTTGTCTTAGTTCCTTTTCTTCTATCTATTGGATTAGAAAACCAACAAAGCTTTTTATCTTTTCAATAGAGCTTTCTGATAGTTTATCATAAGAAAACTCTTTTCCATTTATAGTAAGAAATCTAATTTCTAGATTTGAATATTGTTTGCTAGAGATGCTATATGTTGCTTTAAAAGACAAGACTATCTTATTGTTGTTTCCATTTAAAATGAGATTTGGTTTTACACATACATTGCAAGGATCTTCGTTAATATTACTACTAGATTTATTTACTTCAACTGAGCCATTAATAGAGTAAGAGCCAGACTCATAGTTCTCAAATAAAAACGTAGAAGTGCTTTTATTGTAATCGGTACTTTCATCTAGGTATGTGATACCTGTTTTATTATCATCATCTAGGAGTGCTACAAAGTAAGATGCAAGCTTCTCAAGTTCAGCTTTGTTATCTGAAATATCTACGCCATCTTTTAGAATATTCTTTCCTTTTATATTTGTCACATTTACTCTTTCATTAGAATGTTCTGTTTCGAACGATATATAAGAATAGAAGTCGTTTTTATCAATTACGTAATAATTGGTTTTATTATTGTGCGTAATCTCAACACTACCTCTGATAAGGCTGTAATCATTAACAGAGGTTTTATCTTTGATTTCCCTATATATTCTTAGCTCTACAGCCTCGTTTTCTTTTGTGTTAAAAATGGCAGAAGCTTTATCTTGAAGTAAAACATTTGTATTTTTCAATTCACATGTGGTTTTTCTGTTTAAGTTATAGTAGGAAAGATTCCCATTGTCATATTTATTTGGCAGTGCATTTATTGCATCAGATAATGAGTTATCTGTTACAGCATCTGTTACCTCAAAATGAAAGTCTTTTGTAGCTATTGTTTTACTTTCGTTGATATTCCCAATTTTTATAGAAAATGTAAGGGTATTATCTCCTTTTTCTGGGATAATTTTACCTGTCTGTAAATCCCAAGATAGTGGAATGGTTTTGCTGTATGCTAAAATGTTTTCTTTATATCTCCATTCATAAAAAATATTATGGTTGGGATAATCTTGATGGAATATATAGGCTTTTTGGGATAATGTACCATTCAAAGCAACTGTAATCTCATTAGTATCAAACATTATTAAAGGAGCTTTTGCAATCTTGTTTTTGATTTTTGTAGTCTCTGTGCTAACATCTGAATCGCTGTAGAAATATGTTACCGCTCCATCTATTATTCTGATTTCATCAGAGTATTTCACATTGTTGTCTTCAAGAATATCTATTGTATAAATACCATTATCGATATCAAGTGCAGTTGAATAGTATATCTTACCATTTTCTTTATCTTTTATAAGTTTTTCTGTCACAGTATTAAGTGTGCTTTTCTTTGAAGTAACTTTTATTTCAGGCAAAGAAGAAGTATTACATTCAATACTTACTACTAGTTTTCCTTTTCCTTCTTTCTCTTGAATATCGATATTTACTAAATTCTCTTTTTCTTCTTCTATTCTAATGGTAGTAGAACCTTCTCCAACAACTATGTTGTCATTGTTTATTGCTTTTACTTTTATATCCCAGCTTCCAACTCTAATAGAATCAAAAGATACTGTATTTTCCTGTGCATCTACCGTTTTATCAATCTTTGCTCCATTAGGACCTGTTGCTATTATTCTATACTCATTAATTAAAACTGTTGTGCTTTTTGTTTTTTCTTTTAGTGAGAAAGTAGAGTCTTCTATTTTGTTATCGATATAGATAGTTGCTTTTCCAGTTTTGTAAGGGGTTGGATCACAACTTAAAAGTGTAAAAATAGTGCATATGCTGAAGATGAGTAGTAAAAAGTAATGTTTTTTCATTTTAAATGACCTAACCTTATAAAGTGTCGAACGGGACAGGTTATAAGCTACGGAGAGATAAGTCAATAAATTTTTATCAAATAATCATCCGTTTTACAAAAAATTTACTTTATATGAAATGATCAGGTGCTAACCGTTGAACAAAAGAAAAAGCTACTTGTTTTCATTGCAAGTAGCTCATCAAATTAAACTAATACTTCTTGTCCATTAATGTATATTTTTGTTTTGTCTAAATCGTTTGGAATGTAGAGCGTTAGATCTTTTTTAAATATTGGAGAGATATAGATAATTCTTTTGTCTGCGTAATCAACATAGAGTTTGTTTTCCTTTTGGGATATTTGCATCTCTGTTTTTTTTGTTAGAGTAGTGTATGAGTCTTCAGCTACAAGAATTTCTTTACTATTGGTCTTGACGAATGATATATCTCCATTCTTCCAATTAATTATTATCTCTTTTGGGTTCTCTTTTATTGATTTTTCAGTATGAGCAACACTATTAATATCCCCACGTAAGGCGTGAGAAATTCTGCTCTCGATTACACTGCAACTAGTAAGCGCTAGTATAAGAATCGAGAGCAGTAATAGTGAGAAGTTTAATCTTCTCATATTATTTCCTTATTCTTCTTAATTATTTTTCGTCTGCGTTAAAGCGATTATCCCAATCCTTTTCCTTATCGAAGACGTCGTTTTCCATTGTTTCGACCTTCTTCTTAAGGTTTTCATATTCTTTCTCTAAGTCGCTATCTTTTGTTTCTTTAAATGAAACATCTTCAGCATCTCTAGAGTAGCTGTAGCTCTTTTTCCTCCATGAAGAAGAGAAGATATCGTCATTGTAACCCTCTCTTCTCCATTCGTCAGAGCTAATTACATCACTAGGCATTTGCTCAGGAAGCACTACAGCCAGAATAAGATATATAGCAATAGCTGGGAAAACAGCTGTGAAAAGCGAAATAAGCAGGACAATTAGTCTTGTAGTATCAACAGGTAAACCCCTCCATTCGGCTAAGCCTGTTACAACTCCGAATATCTGTCCTCGTGGAGAACGTGTCCATCTTTTTGTTCTAATTGACATTTTTCTTTCAATCCTTATTTTTTCTGTTCTTAAGTATAGTATCTAGATTCTTAAGTCTTTCATCTAAATCCTTAATACCCTGTTTTAATTCTTCTCTACTCATATGACTTGGTTTTTCTTGAGCACTAAATGCTTTTTCATCCTCGTCACTGAAGTTAGAATATGTGCCAGGATTATATCCTTTTTCCATCTCTTCTTCTCTGAGCATGGTCATAAGTTTCATTTTCTGTCTTTTAGTTTTTTCTTTCTCTTCAACAGTTGAAACTATGATTATGAAAGTAAAAATTACTAGAAGAATCCATACTGCTGTCATTTTACTCCAATCCTTTTTCTTTCTTTATTCTTAAAATCTCATCCTCGATTTCTTGATTTGTTTCCATCTTCTTAAATCTAGATTCAGCACTCTCTTCTTCCTGCTTTTTACTTAATTCTGTATAAGCATTCATTCTGTTGATTCTGTTCTCTAAATCTTCGAAGCGAGCATTAAGATTTACAGTTTCATTGTGCTTCTCTTCTGCTCTCTTTGCTTCTCTTTGAAGATTTTCAAGCTTATCCTTTGCAACCTTTACCTTTTCTTCAAGAGTAGCAATTTCCTTCTTTCCTTCCTCAACAGCTGTCTTTACACTTTCAAGAGAAGCCTTTGTTCTGTTTAAGTTCTCAGTTGCTGTTCTTTTTTCAAGAAGAGCTTCTCTAGCTAAATCTTCTTTGCCTTTTTCTAGTGCAAGTTCAGCTCTATCCTGCCATCTTTTTACTGTATTTTCTGCTTCAGTAACTTTTTTGTCTAGTCTAATAGCCTCTGCCATTCTGCTAGCTGTACTTGTCTTAAGATCGATTACAGTATCTTCCATTTCTGTAATCATAAGTCTTAACATCTTCTCTGGATCTTCAGCCTTATCTAAGAGTGAATTAATGTTTGAATTAACGATGTCTTTAAATCTTGTAAAAATACTCATTTTATTTCTCCTATGTCTAAATCAATGCGAGAAGCGTGCCAAAAAATGTAATTATATATAATATAAGTATTTATATTTTGTGCATTATTTAAGACTATCTTTTTTTCTTCTTATAATTGGCTAAATTTACCTTTAATGGTATTATTTACCTATGAATAGTTTTGATTCAACGCTAATTGAAACAATAGGAGAGAGTGAAGAGTATCTTGTTATGCAAGATAAAATAGCTCTTCTTGCTCAAGTGGATAGGCCTGTTCTTGTTATAGGGGAGAGAGGAACTGGAAAGGAGAAAGCAAGCAGAAGGCTTCACTATATGTCTTCTCGTTGGGATGGGCCTCTTGTGACGCTTAACTGTGCATCTCTTCCTTCTTCTTTGATAGAGTCTGAGCTTTTTGGATATGAAAAAGGGGCATTTACTGGTGCAATAAATACTAGAAAGGGAAGATTTGAAGAGGCAGATGGGGGTACTTTATTTTTAGATGAAATAGGTCTTATTCCTCTTTCTGTACAGGAGAAGATTTTAAGAGTTGTTGAGTATGGAACATTCGAGAGGATAGGGTCATCTGAAACAAGAAAAATTAATGTTAGAATAATTGGCGCAACAAATGCAGATTTAAAAAAGATGTGCCTTGAAGGCAAATTTAAAGAAGATTTGCTTGATAGACTCTCTTTTGATGTAATTTTTGTTCCACCATTAAGAAGAAGAGGTAACGACATACTTCTTTTGGCTGAAAATTTTGCATTTCGCATGGCTCATGAGTGTGGGCGCAATTATTCGCCTTACTTTTCTGATGGAGTAAAGAAAGCGCTTCTTTCTTACTCTTGGCCTGGAAATATAAGAGAGCTAAAGAATACAATTGAAAGAGCTGTATATAAATCAACTAAAGAAGAGATAACAGAGGTTGTTTTTAATCCTTTTGAAAATCCATATAGCGAAAAAGAGAAAGACTGCGAAGATGATCTCTTTAGTTCATACAGCTTAGATGAATTTGAAAAAGCTCGTGAAGATTTGGACCTTAGTTTTATCAGTCGTTCTCTTATGGCAAATGATAATAATCAAAAAAAGGCAGCAGAGAGTCTTGGTCTAAGTTACGATCAATTTAGAGGTATTTATCGTAAGTATTACAATAGACTTAATAAAAAGGTAAACTGATAAAATGAGTACTTTATATATGGTTGCAACACCAATTGGCAACTTGGAAGATATTACATATAGGGCAATTAGAATACTTAATGAAGTTGATATAGTCGCATGTGAAGACACAAGGCATACATCTCTTTTATTATCTCATTATTCAATACAAAAGCGTCTTATTGCTTGTCATTCATATAATGAAGAAGAGAGTGCGAAAGGTATTATTGCTCTTTTAGATGAAGGCAAGAATATTGCCTACTGTTCTGACGCTGGAACTCCAGGTATCTCAGATCCAGGCTCAAGGCTTTGTGAGATTGTTCGTTCTGAAAGTGACCACTCTATTGTGCCAATTCCTGGTGCAAGTGCTTTTGTTTCTCTTATTTCGGCTTGTGGAAGAGTCGGGAAAACAATTACATTCGAAGGCTTTTTATCACCAAAAAAAGGAAGAAGATTAAAGAGGATAGAGACTCTTGTAAGTAGAAAAGATACATTTATTATTTATGAGTCTCCTTTCAGGGTTCTTAAAACTATGGAAGAGCTAGCATCTTTTCCTGAAATAAAACGATTAGTAGTTGGTAGAGAACTAACAAAAGCCCATGAGGAGATAACTGTTGCTCCTCCAAAAGAGGTTCTTCTCTCTTACTCTAATCGTCCGGCAATAAAGGGTGAATTTGTTATTGCTGTAGTTATGGGAGAAGATGATGATAACAATCAAGAAGATTAAAACTCTTAAGCCTCGAGTAAGAGTTCGAAAGCTTGGTGAAATATTTCACTTAGCTACCTATTCAACACTAGATAAAGACTATGTAGATAGTGCCTATAGAGCTCTCTTAGAAGAGGAACTTCTTTCTGATGAAGATAGGAGATTAATAGAATCTTTCTATAAAAAGGGTGGGAAAGAAGATTTAGATGATATCTACTACAGGACACTTACTATTTTAGGAGAGAGCCCTGCAGATTGGGACATAAGAGATGATAGTGGTAAAATAAGTTGGGATGAAAGAACTATTTTTGACCATTATTTGTATTTAGATCATCTTCGCTCTCCATATAATGTCGGATCAATCTTTCGCTCTAGCGAGGCCTTTGGTGTGAAGAAAATATTCCTTTCTCCTGGCTCTGCGTCTCCTTTGCATGAAAGAGCAAAGCGAACAAGCCGAGGAACTATAGATGCCATAGAATGGGAGACTGCAGAGTTAGATAATATTGATATGCCAATCTTTGCTCTTGAAACTGGAGGTGAAGATATTACATCTTTTTCTTTTCCTAAGAGAGGACTTTGCATTATAGGGAGTGAAGAAGAGGGTGTCTCTCGAGAAGCGCTAGAGAGAGCAGAGTCATCACTTGGACGAGTTTCTATAAAACAATTTGGGGTAAAGGGCTCAATTAATGTAGCATCAGCCGTGGCAATTTTATTACACTATTGGTCAAAAGAGGAAAATAAGAATGAGTGAGAGAGAAAATTTTAAGAGTAGGTTAGGCTTTTTGCTTGTTAGTGCTGGTTGTGCTATTGGAATTGGAAACGTATGGAAGTTTCCATGGCTTGTTGGCCAGTACGGGGGCGGAATCTTTGTTCTCTTTTATTTAATCTTCTTAGTTATTATGGGAGTTCCTGTTCTTTCTATGGAGATTGGGATTGGAAGAGGCAGTAGACAAAGCACTGTAAATGGCTTTAAAGCGCTAGAGAAAAAAGGAACAAAGTGGCACTTTGAAGGTTATTTGTCTATAGTTGGATGCTATTTACTTTTAATGTTCTACAACTCAGTTGCAGGTTGGATGATTGACTACACATATAAGTTTGCAACAGGCGTTTTTTCTTCTCCATCTGTCGATGTAAACAATGTTTTTAACTCTATGCTTTCGTCTCCTCTTGAATCGGCTATATTCTTATTTGTCGTAGTAGCTATAGCTGTTATTGTCTGCGCTAAGGGCTTAGAGAATGGAGTAGAGAAGGTTAATAAGGTAATGATGATTGGACTATTGTGCCTTATTATTGTTCTTGTTATTCACTCATTCACTCTCCCAGGTGCAAAAAGTGGCTTGTCTTTCTACTTGGTTCCATCTTTTGAGAATATTGAAGAGAAAGGCTTAATTAATACGCTTGTTGCTGCTATGAACCAAGCCTTTTTCACTCTTAGCTTAGGTATCTGCGCAATGGAAATCTTTGGAACATATATGAGTAAAGACAATACTCTTTTATCTGAGTCTGTCAGAATCTGTGCTCTCGATACCTTTGTTGCCTTTGCTTCTGGCTTAATTATCTTCCCAGCTTGTTTTAGCTATGGCGTTACGCCAGACGCTGGTCCATCTTTAATCTTTATGACGTTGCCAAGAGTCTTTATGAATATGTCACTGGGATCTCTTTGGGGTACTCTCTTCTTCGTTTTTATGTCATTTGCTGCCCTAAGCACAGTAATTGCTGTTATGGAAAATATCGTTGCGTCCTTTATGGATACTTGGCACCTCTCTAGAACAAAGAGCGTTATAATCAATGCAATAGCTCTTTCTATTCTTTCTCTTCCTGTTGCCTTTGAGAATAACCTTTTAAAGGGTGTTACAGTAATAGGAAGTAGAGCGTTCTTAGATAGCTGGGACTTTATTGTCAGCAATCTTCTACTTCCTATTGGTAGCTTAATAGTTTGTCTATTCTGTACTCAAAAGAGTGGTTGGGGCTTCGATGGCTATATAACAGAAGCTAACACAGGTATTGGCATCAAATTAAAGAAAAATAAGGCTGTGAAGATTTACTTAAGCTATATTCTTCCTCTCTTTGTTGTCTTAATTATTGTGTTAGGCCTTATTTAAAACTCTGTGAAACTCTGCATAGAGTTCTTAGTTCGTCATCAATAAGACGATTAAAGGACCCAGGCGTGTAGTTTCCTTTTCTATCTCGCTCTCCTGTCTTGAGCCCGCTAAGAAGCTCTAAGCCTTCGTCTATTGATGATATAGTCCAAATATGGAACATTCCTTTTTCAAGTGCTTCCTCTATTTTATAAGGAAGAATAAGGGATGTTTTATTTTGGTAAGGTAATATGACTCCTTGTGTTCCTGTTAAATGACATGCTTCACAGGCATTATAGAAACCTTGTATCTTTTCATTTATTCCGCCAACAGGTTGCAATTCTCCCATCTGATTAACGCTGCCAGTTACAGCAATGTCTTGCCTTACAGGGAAGCGACCTATGGCAGAGAGAAGGGCATAGAGCTCTGCAGAGGAGGCTGAGTCTCCATCAACGCTAGCATAACTTTGCTCAAAGCAAATTCCTGCATAAAGTGAGAGAGGAAAATCTTCAGCATAGCGGTGTCTAAGATAGCCCTCAAGAATTAATAATCCCTTATCGTGAATATTGCCACTTAGCCCTGCTTCATGCTCAATGTTTATAATACCTTCACTTCCGGGAGCAACAGTTGCCGAAATGACGCAAGGAGTTCCGAAGCTAGTGAGGCCCCTATCCATGACCGCTAGTCCATTTACAACGCCAATCTTGCTTCCCTTTAAATCCATTACCATTGTGCCATCTTTAATCTCGTCATTAATATGTTCCTCGGTAATAGATCCATAGTAATCTCTCTTATCTAAAGCAGAACGAACGTTATAGCCTGTTATCTTCTTCTCTCCATTAGACAAAGCGTCGATTTCTGCCTCTTCTAATAGGTCTCCAAGTATAGAAAGTTGAGTTGTTAGTCTTGTTCTATCTTCTGCAATATATGATGAGTAACGAAGAATCTCTCTATAAGCACTATCTTCTTGCTCAATCATTTTTTCGCCACATTTCTTTAAGTAACTTACAGTTCCAAATATATTCTCTTCATTCTGAGCCATTGAATAGTCAAATTCAGGTGAGACTTTGAAATACTTGAAAAATGTTTCGTCGCTATCGGTAAGCTTGTTGTATATTTCTTCCGGTCCCAATAGGATAACTTTTGTAAGCATAGCGATAGGATATGGTCTAATAGATGACATCATCTCACCTTGCACTGCAGTGCTTGTGAGAGAACGCATTGTCATCTCCAGGTAGCGCTTGAGTGTTGTCCAGAGCTCCTCGTTTTGTACTATTTCGCGTGCAGATAGTACAAGAAAGCCTCCACAAGCTTCTTGGTAACTCCCGCATCTAATTGAAAGATGAGGAGAAGTCTCTTCTTTTTCTATAAAGCCGAAAAGAGATGAACGCGAAGGATGAGCTTCAATAATTAATGGACGACGAAAGGTCTTTTCCCTATCTATAGCAATATTTATTTTCCATGCATCAGGATTATCTGAAGCACTAGGTAAGAGATTTAAAAACTTTACTATTCGATTATTGCTTTTCCATTTTTCTATCAGAGTGCTTTTATCTACTTTGTTTTCTTTGAGACTAACTAAATCTCTTTGAAATTCTTTTGCTTTTCCTCTTTCAAAGAGGACACAAATAGGGCGATTAGGATGTGTCTCATTGTGTAAGTAGGCAACATCTTTTAGCGTAGATACATCATTTTCTATCTTCGCAATCTCTTCTTTTAAAGCGGTAAGTCTGCCAGAGCCCTCGTCTCCGGAGAGGAAGATGTTGTAGCCAGGTCTTTCGATGGATAGCCCTAGCTTTAAAAGCCCCAAGGCCTTATCTTGTCCAATTATCTTTTCTCCACTTTTGACTGAAGAAAAATTATATTTATTAAAACTTAATTCTATATCTTGTTTCTTTATTTCGACTAACACGCTTAGAATTTTAGTAAGAGCCTATCTCTTAGTCAAACGATATGAATTTATTTATAATTTTTTAGCATATACAAAAAATTAAATATTTTTTCTTAAAAAACACTAAATTTTTGTAAAATTATTGAAAATTAATTGATATTTAACTCTTTTTTAACATATAAGACATAATAAATATGATAATACTTTGTCGAGAAGTGTTAAAAAGAGGTTTATATGTCACTTAAAATCAAAGCACTAGCAATTACTGACGAAAAAAAAGTTGAAGCACTTGATTTAACTACTCCAAATTTGGCTCCGAATGAGGTTCTTGTTAAAGTTAGAGCTGTTGCTCTATGTACATTAGAGCAAAGAGCTTTTAAAAGAGAAATGAAGATGCCTCTTCCTTTCTTGGGTGGCCATGAAATTAGTGGTGATATTGCTCTTTTGGGAAGTGGTGTAAATAAAAAGCTTTGGAAAGAAGGACAACGTGTTGCTGTGAGAATGCTCTATTCTTGTGGTGAGTGTTATAACTGTAGAACAGGTCACACAAATATGTGTACATGTGCACAGCGTAAGCCTGTAAGAGAGGGCCTTATTCCTGGCCCTGGTGGACTGTGTGACTACATTATTGTTCAGCCTAAAGATCTCTTCTTAATTCCAGATGATGTTAGCTATGAAGAAGCTTCCCTTACTGAACCTCTTGCTTGCTGTGTTCATAGCGTTGAGAAAGCAAATATCCAATTTGGCGAAGATGTTGTTGTCATTGGTGGTGGTATTATGGGCATTAACCACGTAATGCTTGCTAAGAAGAAAGGCGCAAGAGTAATTATTTCTGAAGTTGATCCAAAGAGAAGAGAGCTTGCTCTTTCTTTAGGTGCAGATATAGCAATTAATCCAAGGGAATGCAATGCTGTAGAAGAGGTAAAAAAACTAACAGACGGCAGAGGTGCTGATGTTGTTTTTAATACAACAGCAATCAGTTCTGTTGCTTCTGATGCTATTGATATGACAGGAGCGTGCGGAAGAATGATTCAATACAGCTCTCTACATCCAGATTCTCCTGTTCCTGTAAGTCCACAAATGCTTCACTCTTCAGAAAAGATTATTACTGGTTCTATTAGCCCAACAGAAAGAGACTTTTTTACTGCAAATAGATTAATTAGCAAGCATATTATAGATATGAAGCCATTAATTGCTACCTCATTCTCTTTTGATAATGCTCAAGAAGCATTTGAGAAAGCTATTGTTCCAGGAACATATAGAGTAATTGTAACAGACTGAAAATAGAAGGAATTTTAGGACTATGGCAAGTGTCACACTAAAAAATATTAGAAAGGTCTATCCTCCTATTGCTGCTTTAAAGAAGAAAAAAAATAAGGGTAATAGTGAGGTTAATTTAGAAGAGACTGAAGATGGTGTTGTTGCCGTTCAGGATTTTTCCATGGAGATAAAGGACAGAGAGTTCGTTGTTTTAGTAGGACCCTCTGGCTGTGGAAAGAGTACGACGCTAAGAATGATTGCTGGACTAGAAGATATTACTAGTGGTGAGCTCTATATAGAAGATGAGCTAGTGAATGAGAAAGAACCTAAAGATAGAGATATTGCTATGGTCTTCCAGAATTATGCTCTCTATCCTCATATGACTGTTTATGACAATATGGCATTTGCCTTAAAGAAGAGAATTAAGTCAAAAGAAGAAATTAGAGATAAGGTCTATAAAGCTTCTGAGATATTGGGCATTACCGAATATTTAAATCGAAAGCCAAAGAATCTTTCTGGTGGTCAGCGCCAGCGTGTTGCTATAGGGCGTGCGATTGTTCGTAATCCTAAAGTTATGCTGATGGACGAGCCTCTTTCAAATTTGGATGCTAAGCTTCGTAATCAGATGCGTTCTGAGTTAATTAGACTACGTAAAGAGATAAATACAACATTTGTCTATGTAACTCATGATCAGACTGAAGCTATGACGCTTGGTGACCGTATTGTTGTAATGAAGGATGGGTGGGTTCAGCAAATAGGAACGCCTGAAGAGGTCTTTGATGAACCAGAGAATGTATTTGTAGCAACCTTTATCGGAACTCCTCAAATGAATTTATTTGATGGAATACTAAAGAGAAGGGGAGACGAATACACTGTTTTAATAAAGAATAAAGAGTTAAAGCTTTCCGATAAAGCAAACCAAATTCTTCTTAATAAGAATCAAGAAGAGACAGATGTATCTCTTGGCGTAAGGCCTGATGATATTATACTTTCATTCGATAGTGGTGACTTTAGTTCTGTAATAAGCGTAGTAGAGCATATGGGAAATGTACTCCATGCACATTTTGATTTTTGTTCTAAAGATGTTGTCGCTCTTTTAGATAAGAAAGATGACACTATCTACAAAAACTTGGAGATAGATAAGAGTATTTTCTTCTCTTTTTCTCCTTCTTCTATCTACCTTTTTGATCGAAAGAGTGGCAAGAATATTGCTAAATAAGGAAGACTAAATGAAAAAGGTTCAATCGGGTATAGCTAAAAAAAAGAGACGTGACAGGAAGAGAATATTTTTGCTTCTTCTTCCTATTCTCTTGTTTTCCATACTTTTTATCTATTATCCATTTCTAAAGACCGTAGTTAATGCCTTTTCTCGTGTAAACGCTAAAGGTATAATAAAGGGCTTTGCAGGATTAGAGAATTTTAGATATACCTTTACTCGTAAAGATTTTCTTCCAGCTTTAAAGCATACTTTGACTATTGCTCTTATAAATGTGCCAATAACACTTGTAATAACGCTCTCTTTAGCACTTTTAGCAAATAAAAAGCGAAAGCTAAGTGGTGTATATGAAACGCTATTTACACTTCCAATGTCAGTTTCAATGTCTGCTGCTTGTATGATCTTTAAATCGATGTTCAGTCCAAGCGTTGGCTTTGTTAATAGTTTCTTTGGCTTGAAGCTAGGTTGGTTTGAAAGCGCAGATACTGCTCTCGCGACATGTATTATTTTAACGGTTTGGATGGGTATTGGTTTCGATTTCCTTCTAATGCTTTCAGCTTTAAGAGGAATTCCAAAGCACATTATGGAAGCAACATATGTTGATGGAATAAGTGTTTGGAGAAGAATATTCTTTGTTCAAATCCCACTTATTAGCCCAACTATATTCTACGTATTCTGCACTAACTTAGTTCTTGCGATGATGACATCGGCTCCGATGATTATCATCATGGGAATAAGTGCTGAGTCTGGGGCAACGAACACGCTAATGAGCATGATGTATCAATCAGGTTTCTCAAGCTCAGATTATGGGCTCGCTGCAGTACTTAGCTTGACAGCTTTTGTTTTAACGCTTGGTTTTACAATCTTGTCATTTGTATTTGAGAAAAAGAAGGTTCACTATCAATGATGAAAAGAAAGACTAAACTATTAATTGAAGATATTATAGTAACCACATTTGCCATTCTAATTGGACTTGTTATCATCTTTCCAATTATCTATTGTGTCTGTGGCGCTTTCAAAACACCTTCCGAGTTCCTTTCTTCAGGATTGTTTCCAAAGAGCTTTACTAATTTTGAGAACTTTAAAGAAGCATTAGCTAAGGGAAACCTACTTAGATATACAGTTAACTCCCTTATTATTGCATTCTTTGGTACAGCAATAAGACTTGTTATATCAATCCTTGCTGCGTATTGCTTCACCTATTACGATTTTAGAGGCAAGAACTTTGTCTTCTTTCTTATCCTTGGAACTATGATGATTCCCGGAGATGTGCTTCTTGCAACGAACTATCTTACTGTCTCTAAAATGCATCTTTTAAATACGTATTTGGGTGTAATGATTATATCTTTTGTCTCTGCATCTCAGATGTTTATGCTTAGACAGCGCTTTAAGAGCGTACCGAAAGATATGAGAGAAGCAGCTGAAATTGATGGGTATGGGGACTTTTGGTATATGTGGAGAGTCTTGCTTCCGATATGTAAGCCTGTAATAACAACACTATTTGTTCAAAGTTTTATTGGCTTATGGAATGCTTATCTCTGGCCACTCATTGTCACAGCTTCTTCTCCAAATATGAGAACAATAATGGTTGGTATAACAAAGCTTAATTCTTGGGAGGATGAGAACTATCAGCTTGTATTAGCTGGAGTATGTATCTCTCTTATCCCATCTTTGATTTTCTTCATTATTATGAGAAGGAATATGAAAAAGGGAGGAATGGATGGCTCCCTTGTTGGATAAAAATTATTATTTGGCCTAGCCAAATAGGAGGATTAAAATGAAAAAAATAGCTTCGACAATGCTTTTGTTAGCTCTCTCGCTTTCATTAGTTTTTGCTCAGGGTTCACAGGAGAAGGCTTCACCTTCTGTAGAACTTGGTTCTGAACCAGTCACAATCACATTCTGGCACTGTGCTTCAGATGATGCTGGTCTTTTAATGGACAAGTACATTAAAGATTTCAATGAAAACAACCAGTATAAGATTACTGTTAATGCTATTTATCAGGGACAGTATTCTGATGCAACAACTCTTATGAAGACTATTATCTCTGCCGAAAACTACAAAGAACTTCCAGATATGATGCAGTTAGATGCAACAGGTAAGGTTGATTACTATAATTCAGGAAAGGCTTTTACTATCGATGACGCAGTAAAAGAATATAGCGATGACGTTAAGGGCGACTATGTAGAAGCTGCATTAGGCAACTGGCAGTTCAAAGGAACTCAGCTTGGTCTTCCATTCGCTTCTTCTACAACTATTACATTCTATAATGCAGACTTGCTTGCTCTAGCAGGTTGGGATCACTGCCCAGATACATTCCAGGATGTAATTGCTCTTAAGAAAGATATGGAAAAAGCAGGACTCAGTGCTGCTACATATGGCACAGTTCCAAGCACACCAACACTTGCTAACTGGCTCGGCCAGCTTGGTAGCTATGTTGTTAACAACTCAAATGGTTCTGAGAGCACAGCAACTAAGCTCGATTGTATCGACAATGGCGCTCTTAAGACATTCCTGACAGAATGGAAAGCTATGTATGACAACGGAGCTGTCATGAACCAGAGCCTCTCTGTTAATCAGTTCATCAATGGTGAAGTTGCTATCGTTACAAACTCTTCAAGTAACGTTAATGCAATCTTAGAGAAGGTTAATGGTAAGTTTAATGTTGGCGCAAGCACATTTCTTCGTGTAAATGATAGTGCTTCCTATGGCGCAACTGTTTCTGGTTCTTGTCTTGTTATGTTCGATTCTTCTGATTCATTAAAGAAGAAGGCAACTTGGGAGTTTATGAAGTATCTAACAGGAAAAGATGTTCAGACAGACTTTGCTATCAACACAGGATACATCCCATCAAATAAGGCTAGTGTTCAGACAGAAGAGTATCAGACGCTCCTCGCTTCTAACCCAATGTATAAGGTTGGACCTGAGCAGCTTGAAAAGACACCATCTAGCATGAGAAGTGTTACAGTTGGACCATCTGCAGATTTCTACTATGGAATCATGAATGGTGTATCAGATATGCTTAAGAATAATAGTAGTGTTGATGATGCACTTCTTTCAATCTCTACTAACTTACAGGGTCTTTTAGATCAGTACGCTAGAAATAATATGTAAAGGAAGTGTGCTGCAGCACTATTAAGGTGTTGCAGCAAAAATTATTATGAATTTATCTACATCAACAAATATTGCTGCTTTTTCTCCGACTCGTGCACGCTATGCTATGAAGCAATGCATTGAAGTATGCGCAAAGGCTGGATACAAATACCTAGATGTTAATTTTTGTGAGTGCATGAATCCTAATTCTAGGATGCGTGATGATGATTGGATGGATTATGTAAAAGAGATTGCAGCATTAGGAAAGCAACTAGGTGTAACTTTTACACAATCTCATCTCCCTTATTATGATATTTTTGCAAAAAATGATTGCGATAAGGTTTCTCTAATGGAGGAACTCATTAGACGCTCCATTATTGCTTCTGCATATCTTGGCATAAGGTGGACTGTTACCCATCCCGGTACTGTATATAGTGCTGGACCAGATATGTCTGTCTCACTAGAGAGAAATCTTGAATACTACTCAAAACATGTCAAAACTGCGAGAGAAAACGGAATAGGTATTGCTCTTGAAAATGATTTTGAATATAAGAGTGCGCCTTACCAGCACATCTTCTGCTCAAATGTCTATGAGCAATGTGCTTTGATAGATGGCTTTAATGACCCCGAGTATGTTGGCGCTTGTTACGATTTTGGACACGCTAATCTCGTTGGTGGATTTCATAGACAAAACTTAAATATTCTTGGTTCTAGGCTTAAAGCTGTCCATGTACAAGATAATAAGGGACTTAGCGATGAGCATCTATTACCTTTCCATGGCAACATCGATTGGAAAGAAGCAATGAGAGGTCTTGCAGATATTTCCTTTAAAGAAGATTTGACATTCGAAATTCAAGAGTGGGGAAGATTCTATCCTCCAGAGTTGAAAGAGATGATGATTGAGTATTCTATAAAGGTAGGTAATATTTTGATTTCTTACTATGAAGAAGCTCTAAAAGAAAAGGAAGAGAAAAAATGAAAAGACGTATGAACAATATATTTCGTAAGGATGGAAAAGCTTTCATTCTAGCTATGGATCATAGTGCTATGATGCCATCTCCAGATTTAGCTAATCCTGGAAAGATTATATCTGAAGCTGTATCTGGCGGGGCAGATGGTTTTTTGACAACTTATGGCATTGTCAAAAACTTCCAGAAAGAGTTTGGCAACACAGCTATTATTTTGCGTTCTGATGGAGGAATAAGTGCTATTCGCAAGCCAATGGCTGAAATGGAAGCTTTGTATACAGCTGAAGATGCAATTCGTGTTGGAGCTGATGCTCTTCTTTGTATGGGATACCCCGGAAGCCAGACTAATGAGCATACACTTAAGTATTTAGCCCAGCTATCTGCTGATGCTGAACGCTTTAATCTTCCTGTTGGAGCTGAAATGCTCCCTTATGGCTTTGAAAAGCCAGAGGGCATTGACACAAGAACTGTTGATTTAATGAGCTTTGCTTGCCGCTTAGGTGCTGACCTTGGTGCAGATTTCATTAAAGCTGAGTTTGTTGGTGGCCCAGAGTTTAGAAAAGTTGTCGACAATTGCTACGTTCCAATTCTTGTTCTTGGTGGTTCTAAAGCTAAGTCATTAGAAGAAATATTTACAAATATCCATGATGCAATATTAGCCGGTTCAAGTGGAATCATCATGGGACGCAATATTGTAAGACAGCCTAACATTGCTAAAGTATGTGAAGCAATAAGTGCTATTGTCCATGAGAACATAAGCGTAGAAGATGCTCTTAAAATTGCTAAATAAAACGGAGGATGTTGCCTATGGTAGCATCCTCAATTTTTAGTTTCAATTGCACACAGTATTTGCTTAAAAAGTGTGTAGAAAATTGAATAATTATACTTGAAAAAAATTAAGTGAAAATTTTTCAAGTAAAATAATATGTTTGTTGGACGAACGGAAGAAAAGAAAGTATTGCATGATTTTTTTACAAATAATAGTAAGAAAGCAGCACTTGTATTTGGTAAAAGGCGAGTAGGTAAGAGTACACTCATTATAGAAGCATCTAGAGACTTTGATGGTATTGTTATATTCTTCGAATGTGGTAAGGTGAGTCTTGAAAGGAATATAGAATCCTTCTCGAAAACAGTTTCGTCTGTTCTTAATATAAGTCTTAGTTCTTCTGATTTTGAGTCTATTTTCTCTGTTTTGAAACTCCTTAATAAAAAAGTTCTAGTCATTATTGATTGTGTTATAGAGAATAATAGAAAGAATTATTCTGTATATGAAGTTAAATTTTATTCCTCTCCAATGACAAAAGAAGATGTTGAAGAGGAGATAGATAAAATAAAACAAATTGCGGAGATTGATGTTATAAAATATGGAATTGTTTCTTCCTCTGGCTTCATTGGCCCTAAGCTAGATGGTGTAGATTACATTACAGGTGAAGATCTCTTTAGCTAACAACTTTCTATTTTTGCTTGTTTTAATAAAGCTGAGATGAATATACTGTTTAAATGAAAATAAAAGAATATGTAAGTGAATTAGAGACTCTTTTAGACATTTCCTCCTATAGTGATATATCACTTAATGGTATACAGATAGACACAGAGGATAGAGAACTTAAGAAAGTTGGGTTTGCTGTTGATGCATGCTATGAGACAATAGATGAAGCAGTAAAAAGTAATTGTGATATTCTTGTCGTTCATCATGGTCTTTTTTGGGGTTCGCCTCTCGCTATAACATCATCGCACTATAATCGAGTAAAGAGAGCACTTGATGGAGGCCTATTGCTTTTTGCTGCTCACATTCCGCTTGATGCTAATATTCCATATGGTAACAACGCTCAAATTGCCATCTCTCTTGGTATGAAGGAATTTGATGGCTTTGGAGAGTGGAAAGGAAAGCTTATTGGCCTAAAGGGTAAGCTTCCTTTTCCTATGACAATTGAAGAGATAAAAGCACTTTTAGGAGTAAAGCATTCTGTTTTTATTAATGGAAACGGTAAAGAAAAAATAGAAAGTGTTGCTATTGTTTCTGGTAGTGGCTCAAGTGACACAGAGGACGCTATTAAGAGTGGCGTTGACTTGTTTATTACTGGCGAAATACATCATGAAGTTTACCACCAAGCAATGGAAAATGGCTTAAGCGTCCTTGCCTTTGGCCACTATGACTCTGAGACTTTTGGTGTGAAAGCTCTTAAGAGAATGACAGAAAAGAGATATAATGTGGAAACTACTTTTATAGATGTGGAGACAGGGCTTTGAACGATAAGTGGAAAAGATATAAACCATTAATACTTTCTCTCTTAATTATCATAGTGGACCAAATAACGAAGGCATTAATTGTTAAAACAATAAGCGAGGGTTCAATTGGTTGGAGAAGTAAAAAGGATTTATTGTGGATAGTCCATGTTAGAAACAACGCCGTTGCTTTCTCTCTTGGAGAGAATGCTCCTGTCGCTTTAAAGTATGTTCTCTTCGTTGCTCTGCCTTTAGTTGTAATGGCGGGAGTTTGCTACTTAGTAGTTTCTAAGAAATATGATAAGGAGTTTTCCTCTCTAGAGCGATGGTGTCTTGCCGGAATACTAGGTGGAGGATGTGGAAATTTAATAGATAGACTCTTTAGGTCTCTTAGAGTTGTAGATTTTATTAGCGTCAAATTCTATGGTCTATTTGGCTTAGAACGTTTTCCTACATGGAATGTCGCAGATAGTGCTGTTGTAGTATCTGTAATACTTTTATTATTATCATTTATAATAAAGGAAATTAAAGGAAGTAAAAAAAATGGGTGAAAAGAAAAAGATTAATACAGTTCTATTCATGGTAGTTGCTACACTTTTTAATGTTGCACTTATTTTTATATTCTTCATCCTTCTTATGCTTTTATTGTCACTTATCATGAGATATACAAATATGGGGGAAAATGCTTTTACTATTGGCTCTGTTATTGTCATTGTATTGTCATTTGTGCTCTCTTTCTTTGTTTATAAAAAGGCTGTTGAATGGGCAAATAATAAGTGGGATATAGGGCCAAAAGGTAAGAGTGGGAGAGACTAAAAGATGCGCTATCAGACGCTTGAAAAGCTTACTGGTGCCTATTGGTATTCTTTTAGCGATGAACCAATAGCAACGCGTGGAGCTTTAAGACTATGCGATCCTGCATATTTACTTCCAGAAGAATCTCCCGATGGGCTATGGCATATGTTTGCCCATACTGCTGTCGGAGTTGAGCATCTTTCTTCAACTAGTGGACTTGAGTGGAAAAGAGAGCATTTAATTGTTGCACGAGGACACTCTCCATGTATTTTTAAAGAAAATAATACCTATTATCTTTTTTATGAAATACATGATAGAACATCATTTTTTAAAAAGGATGATAATAGCCTCTCTTCTTCTCGTATCATGCTTACATCTAGTACAGATTTGCTTCTTTGGTCTGAACCAAAGACTATTCTGGACTCTGAGAAGATTACAAGAGCTCAATATAAAAATGGTCCTGTTAGAATCTCTCGTCCTCAAATAATTGAGTGGGATGGTGGATACAGACTATATTTTGGTGCAGGAGAGACGAGGCTATATGATACAAATCAAAAAGCAACAGCACGCTTAATGTATGCTCAGTCTGATTACTTAGATAGAGACTATAGAGTTAATCCAGAGCCTATTTTGGATATTGAACCTGATAGTTTATATCGCAACTTAGCGACAGGCTCTGTCCATATTGTAAAGTGCTCAGATGGCGTTGCTGCCTTTGAATGTGCCTTTTCTTATGATGAAGAGAAAAGAAAATCTACAACAAACTTGTTGCTTTTAACTAGTCTTGATGGCGTAAGCTTCACCTTTAATAAGCTAATACAAAAGACACCTACAGAGGGTTGGGCTAGTAGATATATAACAAGTGTAGATGTACGCTATAAAGAGTCTGAAAATAGTTGGTATTGTTATTATTCAGCTAATGGCTATGTTACTGTATTGGGACATAAGTTTGTAAAAGAGTCACTTGGACTTCTTCTTGGAACAGATAGATGATAAATTTTGATTCAGCCAAGAATTTAAAATTTTCATTTGCCATTTTTCTACATTTTTATTGAGACATATATGTGAGGAAAGTTTTAAAAATAGCGTGCTTCCTTCATATAATTAACTTTCACACGAAAAAAATAAAATCTCTCGACATAGGACTTGCAAGATGACACTACACAAAGATATTAACATAGATTTTAAGGTTTCAAAGAGCCTAAAAAGAGATATGGAAGAGGCTGAGAAAATCTACGACGAAAAGGGTGGCGAATCTCTCGATTATATCTTTAAGACAGATGAAATAGAGGGGCAAGCGAAGTCGCTATATTGGGCTGGCTATCTAACATATGAACAAGCCGACTTAATTCTCTATAAATTTGGTATGTAGGTCCAAAAAAAATGAATAGGGCTATATGACTTATGAGATTTTAGTCTCATTCGTGCAATAGCCCAGTGTGTTAGATATTCTCTTTAAGAGATGCTTTAATTAAACCAACAAAGAGTGGGTGAGGGCGCTGAGGTCTACTCTTAAACTCTGGATGGAACTGAACAGCAACAAAGAAAGGATGGTCTTTTATTTCAACTTCCTCAACAAGCCTTCCATCTGGACTTGTTCCTGCAATATCCATCTGGCTATTATCGAAGAGCTCTCTATAGTCATTGTTAAATTCATATCTATGTCTATGTCGCTCATCAACACTAGATGTCTTATATAGCTCTTCAAGCACACTTCCTTCTTTTATAGAACAAGGGTAGGCGCCAAGCCTCATTGTTCCGCCTTTCTTAACGCCCTTTTGATCTGGCATTAAATCTATAACGCTATATTTACCATATTTATCGAACTCAGATGAGTTGGCATTCTCAAGCTTTAGAACATTTCTTGCAAATTCAATAACAGCAACTTGCATGCCAAGGCATATTCCAAGGTAAGGTACTTTGTTTAAGCGTGCATACTTACATGCACTAATCTTTCCTTCGACTCCTCTATAGCCGAAACCTCCAGGAACAAGAATGCCATCAACATCGCTAAAGATTGTTGCTGCATTTTCATCTGTTACAGTTTCACTATCTACCCATTTTATGGAGCAATTAGCACCAAGTGACCAAGATGCATGTTTAAGTGCTTCCATTACAGATAGATAGGCATCATGAAGCTCCATGTATTTACCAACCATAGCGATTCTTACTTCTTTTGTTGCTTTATGGATGTTGTCGACCATGTTCTTCCATTCAGTAAGGTCAGGCTTTTTGGCATCTAAGTGTAATATACGACAAACAGAATCATCTAAGCCTTCGCTATGTAGCATTAGCGGGGCTTCATACAAGACAGGAACTGTCTTATTCTCTATTACACAATCTCTTTTTACATTACAAAATAGAGAAACCTTTTCTTTTATCGATTCTTCTATTGGCTCATCGCTTCTAAGCACTATGATATCTGGAAAAATTCCGGCAGCCATAAGCTCCTTTACAGAGTGCTGAGCTGGTTTTGATTTGTGTTCTCCTGAAGCCTTTAAATAAGGAACAAGAACAACATGGATAAAGAGACAATTCTCTGGTCCAACTTCATGAGATATCTGCCTAATAGCTTCCAAAAATGGCTGAGACTCAATATCTCCAGTTGTTCCTCCAATTTCTGTGATAACAACATCGGCAGAGCTTGTTTTTCCACATGAATAGATGAAATCTTTAATTTCATTAGTAACATGAGGAATAATCTGGACAGTATGTCCAAGATATTCTCCATTACGTTCTTTATTAAGGACATTCCAGTAAACCTTTCCACTTGTAAGGTTAGAGAACTTACTTAAGTTTTCATCAATAAATCTTTCGTAGTGTCCTAAATCTAGATCTGTTTCAGCACCATCTTCAGTAACAAATACCTCTCCATGCTGTAGTGGTGACATCGTACCTGGATCTACGTTCATATAGGGATCAAGCTTTTGTGATGCAACCTTATAGCCACGCTCTTTTAAGAGACGCCCGAGGGACGCTGCCGTAATACCTTTTCCAAGCCCAGATACAACTCCACCTGTTACGAAGATGTGTTTAGTCATAAAACCTCCATAAAAAAATAAGGACACCTAGATGGTGTCCCCTGTATAAAGTGAGAAAGAGCCACTCTCGCTACAAAAGCGAGTGAGAAAGAAGAAGAAAGACAACTCTTTCTTTTCCCTTTTCTATGCCATTGCTCTATTTTCTGGCTCATCTCTTAATTCCTAAATATGGTGTGATAATGATTCTTTTTGGGCTTTTGTGTCAATAAGAAGAAGACTAAAAATTAAAGTAATTAAAATTCATTTTTTAGTTTTTATGTTTTGCTGTGCTATAATTTTTAATGTAAGAAAAGATGTCTAGAAATAGACTACAGTTTTGAAAAAATGATTTTGCTCTAGTAATAGGGGGAAGAGTATCAATGAAAGGTTCTGAGTGCAAATTTGTTAAATTTATGGAAGGTGCTGATAAGAGATTTGTTATTCCTGTTTATCAAAGAAATTATGATTGGAAGATAGAAAACTGTAACCAGTTATATGAAGACCTTAAAAAGATTATCAGGGAACACAGAGAAAATCATTTTTTTGGAAGTATTGTTTCTGTTTTTAATCCTAATGGAAATAATGAAGAATTCCTAATTATTGATGGGCAACAACGCATTACAACAGTATCTTTATTGTTTCTAGCAATGTATAATCTAATGGACCAAGGTATTGTTGTTCCAGAAGCTTCTAACCTTAAGCAACGAATTTTTGAAGAGTATCTTGTTGATAAATGGAAGCCAGAGGATACTCGTATAAAACTAAAACCTGTTAAGAATGACCAAACTGCTTTTGAAAAGTTATTTTCTGATTCAACTGAATATATTCGCGATTCGAATTTGACTATAAATTATAATTATTTCTACGACAGAATTCAGAAACAAGAGATTACAATTGACCAACTATATCATGCAATTTGTTGTTTAGAAATTATCAATATTCGTTTAGATAAAGATGATAATCCTCAACTTATTTTTGAAAGCTTAAATTCGACGGGACTTGATCTTAGTGAAGGTGACAAAATTAGAAACTATATTCTGATGGGGTTACCTTCTGAAAAGCAGAATGATTATTATGATAAATATTGGAATAAGATAGAAATTTGCACTAAGTATGATGTTAGCGCTTTTATCAGAGACTATTTGAGCGTTAAGCAGCAATCTATTCCACAGCAGAAAAGAATCTATATTAATTTCAAGGAATTTGTCGAACTTGGAAAAATTGCAACAGAAGTATTACTCGCTGAGATGTTGGCTTATGCTAAGCGATATCAAATTCTTTTGGGAGGTAATTCTGGTAGTACTACACTTAATGCATGTATTGATAGACTAAATCGTTTGGAGACGACAGTAACAAGACCTTTCTTCCTTGAAGTATTACGTTTGTATGATGAAAGGAAGTTAACACTAAATGATGTCACAGATATTTTTATGTTGACTGAGGATTATCTCTTCCGTAGAACAATTTGTGATTTACCAACAAATGCCTTGAATAAAATCTTCTTAATGCTACATAGAGAAATTGTTCGATACGATGGAAGTGAAGACAATTACCTTGAAAAGTTTAAATATGCATTACTATCGAAGAAAGAGAAAGCTCGATTCCCAAATGATGATGAGTTTAAAAAAGCATTTGGAGAACGACAAGTTTACCTCATGAATAGTAAGAACAAGGTTTACATTTTTGAGCGTTTTGAGAATTTTGGTACAGCTGAAGATAAAGATATATACCGGCATTGTGATGATGGCACCTACTCTATTGAGCATATTATGCCTCAGCATCTTACTCCTTTATGGCAAAAACAGTTGGGTGATAATTACAATCAAATTCATGAAGAATGGCTTCATAGATTAGCAAATTTAACTCTTACAGCATATAACTCAAAATATAGCAATAGCTCATTTGATGAAAAGAAAAACATGCCGAATGGTTTTGATGATAGTGGTATCCGCATGAACACTTGGATAGCAAAAAAAGACAAATGGACACTTGATGAGCTAGAAGAACGTAATGAGTGTCTTATGAGCAAAGCTCTTAAGATTTGGGAAAGGCCAGAGACTGAATATGAGCCAAAAGAGAAGCAACTTGATACATATACACTTGATGATGAAGGCGAGCTAACAGGTCGCAAAATTGCTAAGTTTTCTTTTAAGAATACAGAACAGCCGGTAACTAATTGGGCCGACTTATTTCAGAGAGTTGTCCAGATTTTATATGAGGAAGATAAAACTATAATTACAAAGTTGGCTTTATCTGAAAAAGAAAATAACCTTTTTCGTTTAAATGCTAATTCAGATGTTCTTTTAAGATCAACAGAAATTGGAGATGGTATCTATTTAGTGACAAATAATAGTACTCAAAATAAGCTTGCAACTTTAACTAGATTATTTAAGTTGTATGGAGAGAATCCTTCAGATCTTGTGTTTTATCTCCGTGATGAGAGTGAAAATAATATAGATGATGACGATAAATACAATCTTCTCCGCAGACGATATTGGACTTATGCACTTCCTATTATAAAAGAAAAGAATGAAGAAAATGGTACTTTCTCTAATGTTAATTCTTCAAAAGATAGTTGGCTTAGTGGTTCTTTTGGTATTGGGGGTTTTACTATCTGTTGTGTGGTAAACTATCTTGGAGTTCGAGTAGAAGTTCTATTTGGAAAGAAAAATAAAGAAGAGAATAAAAAAGCCTTTGAGAATCTTTATAAACACCAAAAAGAGATTGAAGCGGCATTAGAAACTACTCTTCAATGGAAGAGTGATGATGATAATAAGACATCAAAGGTATTTGTTGAGCTCAAGAATGTTAGTATTGGAAATGAAACAAATTGGCTACAAATGGCAAATTTCCAAGCTACATGGGTAAAGAAATTCTATGATGTTGTTGTTCCATACATAAAATAGGCAGAGCTAAACCCTGCCTACTAAGTTATACTTTTTTGTCCTTATTATAACTTTCATAAACATCCGAGAGAAACAAGTCTAAAAACTCATGTTTTATTTCTTTGTTGTTTAAGAGAAGAGAGTAGAATTTCTTGTTCTGTTCAAGTCCGTCGAGAAGCACATCATCAATCTTATCATCATAGGTGAATGCAAAGTCTTCTAGAGGATTGGTAACAGCACTTCGTCGGAGATCTTCATCCTTCTTCAAAAGCTCCTTAATCTGGATGATGGCAGCATAAGCAACATCCTCATCAAACATCTTTCCTGTCCTATTGTTTATTTCGGCAATAATTTCTGAAAGTTTAGCTTTCTTTTCAGGCGTAAGGTTAGCTTTCTCTGCGTTTGAAAGGTTTACATTTGGATTAGAGATGATTGTTGTATTCTTGTGTTCCTCTTTCTTTTTTTGAACGAAGTTCTCCGCCTTAATTTTATCTGTAATATTGACAGATTCTTCCGGCTTTTCTCCTCCAAGCATAGTCTTTAGACAACTCAGAAATAGATATGTCTTATGTAGCATTCTGTCATCAAGACAGGTAACTTGCGTTAAAAATTCATAACAACGTATAAATGCTCTAATATCCTTTCTTATAATTTGGGGCCTGTCTTTATCCTGTTTTCCGCTTTCACTGATGTTTCTTGCAACCTTCTGCAGAATACGGATTATCTTGTCTCTTTGTTTCGGAGTAGCATCTTTTTTAAGGTACAGTTCGGTAAATTCTTCTGCATCTTCTTCATCAAACACGTAGTAACCAAGGAGCCTGTTATATATTTCAAAGCATGACTTTGGAGTAACAGTATTATTGAGAATAGTGCAAGTGTAGTAGGGGGCAAACGCTTTTTCTATATCGGCATAATCATTTGCAAAATCGAGGACGAAGGTAGTCTTGTCATACGGAGGGCATATACGGTTCAATCTTGATAGTGTCTGTACAACAGATATGCCATGAAGTTTTTTAAGAATGTACATTGCACATAGTTTTTTTTGATCGAATCCCGTCTGGTACTTGTCTGCAACAATCAATATTTGATACTTGTCGGTGTCGAATTCATCTCTGAGTTTAGCCTCAGAAAATCCGTTTATTTTGGATTCCTTATATTCTTTTCCGTTTAACTCAACTTTTCCTGAGAAAGCAACAAGTGCATGAAGATCTTTATATCCCTTTCTCGTTATATAGTCCTCAAAAGCCTGTCTATACTTTATAGCACCTGCACGTGACTCTGTGACAACCATTGCTTTGGCTGTTCCATCGAGCTTTTCCATGACGTTTTCTCTGAAGTGCTCGATGATTATCTCAATACGTTGCTCAATATTCGTATTTGAAAGCTGGACAAAGCGTGCTATCTTACGTTTGGCTTCATCTGTTTTGAGGTCTGGATCTTCCTCTACTATCTTATTAAGTTTGAAGAAGGTTTCGTATGTGACATAGTTCTGAAGTACATCAAGGATGAATCCTTCTTCGATTGCCTGTTTCATACTGTAGATATGAAAAGCTTGCTTCTGTCCGTATTTATTCGTGGTACCGAAAAGCTGGAGGGTAGTAGCCTTAGGAGTTGCTGTGAATGCAAACATTGCGACATTAGCCTGCTTGCCGGCATGTGAAATAGTATCATCGATAATTTCATCAATAGACTGTTCCCCAATAATTTCATCACTTCCAAGAGTTTTTGTTACTGCCATCATATTTTTCCCAGCCGTGGAACTGTGGGCTTCATCGATGATTACGGCAAAATTTTTGTTTTTCATTGCAGAGATGGAGTCGACGATATATGGGAACTTCTGAATTGTTGTTACTATAATCTTTACGCCGTCTTCTAGTGCATCTCTTAAATCAGATGATGAACATTTGTCCCCAAGAGTTCTAACTCTTCCAGCTTTGTGTTCAAGTGTGTTTATGGCATCCTGAAGCTGTCTGTCAACAATTACGCGATCTGTTGATATTATGACGCTGTCGAAGATGTTTCTGTCATCGTTATCATATAATGACGCAAGACGGTAACTCAGCCATGCTATCTCATTGGTTTTTCCAGAACCTGCAGAGTGTTGAAGGAGATAGTTGCATCCAGTATGGTTCTCTTTAACGTCATTGAGGAGTTTTCTCACAACATCAAGTTGATGATACCTCGGAAATATTACCGTTTCCGATATCTTCTCTTTTCCGGTTACTGGATCCTTCTTCTTTTTTGTTTCGATGAACATGAACTTCCGGATTATCTCAAGAATGCTGTCCTTTGTGAGAATGTTGTCCCACATATAGTGAACGCTGTAATTATCTTTAAGAACAGGGTTTCCAGCACCTGCATTGACACCTTCTCCAGAGCCTTGGTTGAATGGAAGGAAGTATGTGCTGTCTCCGTCAAGTTTAGTTGTCATATAAACTTGGGAGATATCCATGGCAAAACATACAAGAACTCCGCTTTTCCACCTGAAGAGCCTCGTTTTGGAACTACGTTCTTCTCTCCATTGTTTGATGGCATCGTTGAAGTTCTGGCCAGAGAGTTCACACTTGAGTTCGAATGCCATGATGGCAATGCCGTTAAGAAAAATGACAAGATCAACTCTTTCATTGTCGCTTGCCCACACTTCCTTTGAGACTGTGAAGATGTTCTCTTTATACAATTTTACAAGCTCTTTGTTAAGATTAGAGGCGGGCTTATCATACATAAGGTCGAGATGTGTGAAGGATATGTCGATACCGTGCTTTAAGATATTGAGTCGGCTCCCTCCCTTGCTTGTCTCTGCGTTGTTTATTGAGTTGATGATAACACTCTCTGTGTTGTTCTTATGTATCTTCCTTAATTCTTCAATCTTCTTAGGTTGAGTATTCTCAAGAAACCCCATTAAGGCTACACAATTAACTGCAAATAGCCTATCATATTCATTCGCTGGGCGTTCTTCATAGCCATTATTATTAACAAGTTTTGATATTATATATCTTTGATAATCCTTCTCAGTTAATATGTTGTTCATTATATAGCTCCATTGATTTTGAGTGTGATTAATGTTGTCAATAACGAAACAACAAAAGAAAGCAACGAATTTAAAACAATGTTTTTCTTCTCTTTTGTAGTTAGTTTTTTCGCATGCTTATTTTCAGATACAAACCAATTGTAAAAAGATTTTAGATCAACGACTTCAATTCTTTTGACGTCATCACCTATATATTGACTGATAGAAATTGCACCGCGTTCTTCCATATTCTCTAATATATCTTTTTTATCAAGAAATATATCCGTTTGTATCATAATTTGTTCTTCTGTTGAAGATAACAAGCGCATCACTTCATCGAAATCCTTTTTCTGCTTTCTTGAAACTGGAAAGCTAATCATACATGTAAAACCTCCTTCTTTCCTGTGACATATTCATAGATAAGAGACTTCTTGTATTCAGTAAGTTTATCTATCTGTTGTTGTTTCTCAGAGACGACCGAATCGATTTCCAAGCATTTAGAGTCAAGGAATGAAATAATTTTTTCTTGATCACTAAAAGAAGGAATTGGAACCAACATGTTATTTATATAGTCAATGTTTGCTCTAGGCATTTTTGTTCCATATGTCGATGAATCAACATCATTGATAAAACCATGTGAAATAAAAAGGTATTTATAAAAGTTTGGCAATCCATAAAAATCATAAAAAACTGCAAATTCGGAGGAACAACAACATAATTTTTTTACAAGATAAACTTTTGCAAGATAAGGTCTTAATTTCCCGAGAACAACATCATTTGAATGACAAATTATAGAATCTTCTAACTTATATTCATTTTCGGTTTTTATAAATTCACTGTTCCATCCACTAATGTTTTCTAATCCAAAATATTCTAATTGCCCTAGTTTTGTATCATATTTTTGGGTTCTTATCTTGGAAACATATTTTAATTTCACCAAGTTCCAATGCTTTGGAATGTATCCAATACACTCAATCCCACTATCCTTCATCTCAACTTTAGGATCTAATCCTTTTGTTACCGCTTCATAAATAACAGATTTACGATATTCTTTCAGTAGCTCAATCTCTTTTGTGATATCAGCAATGAGAAAGTCGATTTGAGAACATTTTAAGTCTACATAAGAGACAATTTTTCTTTGTTCATTTAGTGGAGGAATTGGATAAAAAAGTTCGGCAAGTTTGTTCCATCGCAAGTCACATGACCTTACTCTGATTCCAGTAGTAGTTGCTAAGAATACATCTGTATAAGCCATTATTCTTAAGTAATACATTAGGTATCGTTTGTTGTTATTTGTTTCCAGAACAATTAAAACTGGAGATGCTTTTCCTCGAGAATCTGATATGCCGATTGCACCGGCGAAGCCATCCATTCCGTGAATAACTAAATCACCTATATCTATTCCTTGATAGCCAATTTCTTTCGATGATATAGTAAAGCCGTCTTCTCTACGGTTGCTTCGGAGTGTTACTTCTCCATTTCTAAAACAAGTTATGACGCAATCTGAATCTTTTATCGGCTTTTGAATATATTGAAAAATGTATTTTCCTCGAATAGTTTTCCAATTTTTAGGAGTTTCACCAATCCATTCAACTCCACTATCTTTCATCTCTCTTGACATCAGTTTCCCCCTAATAGTTCAGCCATACGTTTATTAATGGAAACATCTAGTTCTCTAATTTGTGAAAGAAGTTCATCACTAGGAGTAGGGACTTGATATTTGTAGAAATATCTAGTGAAAGGAATCTCTGCGCCTATCTTGTCTTCAAAGAAGGCTTTAGCATCAGGAACATGAGGAAGAACTTCTCGTTTCATGTAAGTGTCGATATCTTCATCCCATTTTACTATCTCACTATCCTTAGTTGACTTGTCGTAGATGATATTGCCTTTTTTGTCTCTTTGTATTTCTGCATTTTTGTCCATGACAGAGAGTCCCTCAGCTATCTTCTCAAGGACTTTTTTATTGCACGTAATGTCCTTTAGCATGTCTTTTAGAACAGGCTCAAAGACCTCGGGAGAAAGATACTTCTTATCACTTATGTTTTCGTTTAGAATATCGATAATCTTGTCATAAATAGTCTTGTTTTCTCTATATTCATCAAGTTTTTTCTGTTCTTTAGCTGTAATGTTTGTTCCTTTATCTTCTAATTCTTGGACTTTTTTCTCATCCCATATAGAAGAGAGAGCATTAGACTGAATAAGGTTTTCAATACTGCTGTTAGTAATGGAATAGCTACGCTGTAATGGCTGCATTACAGTATATTCTCTATAAATGAATTCTGTATTCTTATAAATCTTACTATATTCATTCTCCTTAAAGTCTGTGTAGAGTTTTGTAATTTTAGCTCTGTCTTCTGGAAGGAATTCGTTTTTCTTGTTACCAAGAGGCTTCCTAAGTTTATGATAAATACTTGATGCATCAATAAGCTGTATATAACCCTTACGCTCAGGTCTCTTGTTCTTTGAAAGAAGCCAAATATAAGTTGAAATGCCAGTGTTGTAAAAAAGATCTGTTGGCATTTGGATTATTGCTTCTATAAGATCATTTCCCAAAAGCCAACGTCTAATTTGTGATTCGCCTGATGTTGTGCCACCGGTAAAGAGGGGAGAGCCATTCTCAATTATTGCAGCTCGTCCAAGTTTATCGTCCATTTTGTTGACAGCAGACTGTAAGAAAAGCATCTGCCCATCTCCTGTTCCAGGAAGGCCCGCACCCCATCTGCCATCAAATCCTTTTTCGTATTCTTTCTTTACAGATTCTTCTTGACCAGTTTTTGCATCCTTTCCTCCCCACGGGGTTCCGAAAGGTGGATTTTCGATGACGAATCTCATCTTTGTTCCGGAGAAGGGGTCTTCTTTGAATGTATCGGCATTTACAAAGTTCTCTGCATTTTGGCCCTTGATTAGCATTTCCGCAAGTCCTATAGCGTGAGTCTGTGGCATGACTTCAACGCCGTAAAGTCTAACGTCGCATGTCGGATTGTAATGTTTAAAATAACTGAATGCAGTTGACAACATACCACCTGTACCACATGCCTGATCACATACTGTAATAACTTTTTTGTCATCAAAAATATCTTCAGCACCTTCTGCAACAAGTAGGGATACCATAGTTTTGATGATGTCACGTCCTGTGTAATACTGTCCTGCATCTATGTTTTGATAGAATCTACCAATGAGATTTTCAAATATGTATCCCATCTTGATTGAGTCGAACTTTTCTGGATGAAGATCAATAGACGAAAATGCTTCAATGACAGAATATAGGCATCCGTCTTTCTCCATCTTTTCAGCATGTTTCTTGAGTTCAAGACTATTGAGTATTGTTCTCACATTATCCGAGAAGCTGTCGATATATGCTTTAAAGTTTGCCAGAAGATTATCTTCATCATTCTTTATTTCTTTGAGTGTAAAAGGGGATGTGTTATAGAACTGAAAACCAGAAATGCGACAAAGCGCCTTTGCTGGATACACCGGATCAGATTTGAACTTTTCGACTACTTTATCTTTTGTTTTCTCAAGAGTACATTCGAAACGTCTGAGAATTGTCATTGGGATAATTACATCTCCATAATGATCTGGCATAAAAGAATTGCGGATTTTGTTGGCAATAGACCAAATCATATTGGCTTCAGATGTTATGTCTACAGGTGATTCATCCCATGTTGGGTCAAAGTTGTGTGTATTTAAGTTATCTGTATCTAGCACAGTTTTTTCTCCTTTGAAAATAAGACTTAATTATATCTTTTTAATCTATTAAGAATAGGTTAGAGCAAAAGTGCTTAAATTTAATTTGGTTTATTGGCTTTTCTTTGTTTCTCTAATAAGTGATATAAATCTTCATAAGCTTTTTTAAGTTCAATTTTTATTTCTTTGGATGGCCTACAATCAATATCTATCTTCTTTTTAATATAGTGAACTGGAACCCATGATATCTCTGGATTATTTAAAACTACTTCAAAAGAAATATGATTTGAAAAATCATCAATGATTTCACCATTTAAGGATTTAATAATCTTTGAAATTGATTCATCGTTTAATTCATTTATCCTTTTGTCTACCTTATTAATGCAATCACTTGAAGATGCATCAATCATGGTTATATTATTCCCTATCCTTTCCTTATCAAATACAAGAAGATTTGTCGGCGCTGATGAGAAACTCCATAGTGGAGGTAATGAGATTACTGCTGTTAAATTTTTAAGTGTTAGTTGTTCTCTTAGTTTTTTGAAATCATTTTTAAAAAGAACTCCACCAATACATGTAACTACAGCTCTGCCATTTGTCTTTAAACTCTCAACAGCTTTTTTGACTGTATAGTAATCACTCTTTCTACTTTGCTCTCCTAAAAAATGATATTCTTCAAGTGTTAATGTTGTATTTAATGGACCATCCGAGAATACTTTATTTGCTGTGGAATCGATATCTGCTAAGTAATAGCTTTGGTTTCTAATAGCAAAGTTCTTTTTTTCTGCTAATATCATAATCATGTTTGCTACAGCTGCTACTGAATGATTGAGTTCATAACCAATGTAACCTTTTGCATTAACACTTAATGAAGATTTTGAAAATCCTGCAAATGAATCCATGTAAATCTCATCTTCTTTAATATCAAGGATTTGATTTACTAATTTTATTAAGCTTGTGTTTGCTGATGATATTCCTGTTTTTGAAATATCGTAGTTTTCTCCCATGGAAATGACTATTTTGAGCAATGAAATCATATCATCTTTTGTTTTAGGCATTTCAAATTCATTAAGTGCTGCAAATATAGTCTTTTCTTTTTTTGTAAAAATATTGTTTAAATTATCTAATGCAACGTCTAGAAGATTTGGTTCAATGTTGAACTTGCGTTCTATCATTCTAAATACTTCTTTAACTATATCAACATCGAATTTTCTACTAATGAACATGTTTTTGTAATTCATTATAGTTTTAAACTCTTCTGGTAATGTAATATCTGTGTATTCAGATATGTACTTCATAAAGATTAATTCAATAAAACTTGAAGAGTACCCATAAACAGGGATTATATCTCTAAAGTTGTTAGCAAATTTCCAAATTGTTAGGGATCTATTTTCTTCCATCATTACTCTCCATTTCAACGAATTTTGAATCTAAGTATTCTTTTTCTAGCTTAGTGATTTTTTCTAATAATTTGATTTTTTCTAAGCTTTCGAAATATGTTTCTGAAATCTCTTTTTGTATTGATGTTTCTGGTAAAGGAATAGTAAATTTCTTGATTTGTCCTGAAGAAAGAAGCGGAATTGATAAACCAGTTACCAAACTTTTAATTTGCATTAAACATGTTTTTGAATTTAGAAATGCAACAAGGTATTCCTTCATAATATGTTCAGGAACATTGTTGATTATTACGCAAAATGATGGAACTAATAGACCTTCGTTTTCTTTATCAATAAGACAAGCGCCATAAGGAGTTGTTAGCTTAACTATAATATCTCCTTCTTTTGTAATTCGCTTTGAATCTATAGTAGTTTTTAAATCTAAAGTTTCTAATGCATCTGCATTGATTACGCCATTAGAAATAGCTTTGGGAACTAGGACTTTTATAGTATCTTGTTTTTCTGATTCGTCTTTAGCTTCTACTCTTGATATAATTTGGCCACCAATAATATTTATCTCTTTTAAATCAGAAAGTAGGATTTTTGTTAACATACATATGCCTCCTTAGCGTAGTCTGTATCTAGAATATTTTTGAAAAATTTCTTTGGTTTTCTAACCTTTGTTTTTCCGAAATAACACTGTTTATATTCTTCATTTTCTCTCTTTTCCTCTTTTAAAAATTCTTCTCTAAATATTCTATCTGCAAGGCAAATTTCATTTTGTTCTTGCTTGTTTTTGCACTTTAGATACAGGTCCTCTTTATTAATAGATACAAGTTCACTAAACTCCTCATCTGTAATTTTTTTAACACTAATGATTGAATCTTTGTGATTGTGTTTTACTCTAGGAAAGTATCTTGCCTTATTGGCAGCAGCTTTTCCATTTTCTGCTACTACTGGAAAAGTAATAACAATATAATTATTCCTTCCAACATGCCCACATTTGCATTTAACCTCATACTTCTGCATATAGTATAGACTCTCCTTAAAAATAAAATCAAATCATTTTATGATATTTTTTTATTGTACATCTAAAATGTAACTTTAATATAACAGTGCTTAAAAAATATGTCAACAATACTTTTGATATTTTTTATATGTTCAATATCTTTCTGTTTTCAAATATCTTAAGAACGCTCAATTTCATCTGCAAAATAAATATGAAGAAAAAATCATCTATTTGGATATTTTTATTTTTATAAAGTAATTGCTTCCTTTTTTGTATTTTGTCTTTATTTGGTTCGATATAACACAACTGCTTGTATTGTAATAAATTAGAGTAGGTTAGCTAAAGTGTTTTTTTGTGGGCTGTTATTCGGATACGTGTAATATAGTGTGATTTTTCAAAAATATTCGTGTAAAAATACGGGGAAAAATCTTAAAAAATAACACTAAACCACATTAATATTAGAAATTGTACTTATCTTTGATTAGCTTAGAAAGGGCGTCAGCTATCTTTTTATGACCATTTTCATCTAGGTGAAGAGAATCTTCTCCAGGAGATGCAATTGATGAACAGTCAAAAAATAGAGTATTCATCTCTTCTGCCGTCTTTTTGTATTCTTTTCCTAGTTCTAAGCTTTTAATATGGGAGCTATAGTCATAGGAAGGGAAGATACTTTTTTCAATATCCTCTCCAATCAGAATAGGGGATGCAATTAGGATATCTGGTGGGTCTTTTCTTTGAGAGAGATAGTGACCAATGATAGTTTCTATTATTCGTTTGAGAGATCCTGCTGAATCTCGTGCATTTGATGCAAAGTGAGTTTGTAGGTCATTTGTGCCTAGCATTACGATAATTAAATCAAGAGGCGAGTGTGACTTAAGAATAGGGATAAGTGCATCAATGCCACTCATATATGGGTCTCTTCTGTCTAGAAATGTGGTTGTGCGTCCACAATATCCTTCTTCAATGACGTAATAATCAGGGCCAAGAAGGCTTTGGAGAAGCCCAGTCCATCTTATGGTTCTGGGCCACCTACCATATGGATAAAGGGGGGATCTTCCATATGTATTAGAGTCTCCAAAGCACAGAATATTCATCATATGTTTCTTCTTTTTAGAGCATTAAATAGAACATCAGGGTAGTTGATTGTCATTCCGTCTACGCCGATATCTAAAGCCATTTCCATAGCAGAAATTGAGTCTATTCCCCATGCTCTAACAGAGAATCCCATATTACGTAGCTTAGTATTCCACTTGTCATCGAG